>ERZ1292633.36-Hain-H41-02um-R1-36-length-190592-cov-14_pt1 | contig 190592 bp, 180 predicted proteins | sample MGYA00564406_ERZ1292633 | MGnify/ENA primary metagenome ERZ1292633 (study PRJEB36523, sample SAMEA6512639) | groundwater metagenome | collected 2019-01-08 | study: AquaDiva: Metagenomics assemblies of 32 groundwater samples
GGCTGACTCCATCCCTCGCCCTGACGGGACGGGGATCTAAGTAAGGTGGGTTAGACAACAGCTCAAACTTCATAATCTCGAGGTCTTCACCACTCAAGAATTCATTAATATTTTTGGTGTTAGTCGTGGTGTTGCCTCGGTCAAATTGACTAGGTACAAACAGGCTGGATATCTCATCAGCCCTCGTAGGGGTGTCTATTACCTAGCAGGCGAAGTGGAGGACAAATATAAAATAGCCAACAAAGTCTATACTCCCTCTTATATTTCTCTCGATAGTGCCTTGGGCAAATACGATCTTATTCCCGAAACAGTCTACACCCTCACCTCCATTACGACCAAAGCTACCAGAGAATTTACCGATGATCAGACGGTTTATCGCTACTATCGCATCAAAAAAGAAGCCTTTATCGGCTACCACAAAGAGGGAGACACTCTTTGGGCCGATCCAGCAAAAGCTGTCACAGACTATTTATATTTTGTCTCCCAGGGAGATAGACAATTAAACGATAGATTAAATCTAGAAAAAATAGATAAAAATAAAGTCTTATATTACGCAGAGTTTTTTCACAACAAAAAATTAAATACACTCATTCAACGGGTTTTTAAATAATATGCTAACCAAAGAACAACTACTCTTAATTCAAAACAAATTTCAAACGCTCAAAGCCAATGTGTTGCGTGAATATGTTCAGCATCTTTTCTTATCATCACTATATCGGACAAACGGTTCAGAAAATATTCTCTTCAAAGGTGGAACTGGCTATAGAATTGCCTATAAAAGTCCCAGATTTTCCGAGGACTTGGATTTTTCCGCAAGCCAAATATCAATAAAGGAGATAGAAAAAATTATGATAAATGTCTTAGAAGATTTATCCAACAACGGACTCATTTGTGATATTGAAGAGTCAAAAAGTACTACGGGTGGCTATCTAGCCAAATTATTTACCAATTTCCAAGGAGAAAAAATTCCCATTGATATCCAAATTTCCTTGAAAGAGAACATTGACAGAAAGTATGAGATCTTCGACATCATAAACGAATACATTCCCACCTACACCGCCCTACTTCTTCCCAAAGATGCTATGATCGACGAGAAAATCCAAGCGGCCCTGACAAGATCTAAGCCTCGACATTTTTATGATATTTATTTTCTATTAAAAAATGGCTTTTTAACTTCTACTCAAAAAAATCAACTGACTCAAGTCAAAAAGGTACTTTCCCAAAAAAGAATTAAGTTTGCCGATGAGTTAACACATTTTTTGCCCAGAAGCATGAACTCAGTAGCAAAAAGTTTTCCCACACCTCTTCTATCTGAACTTGATAAGTTTATTTAGCCTCCAATCCATTGACATCGCCCTCACTTCTCTCTAAAGTAATCTTATGAACACTAAAATCATCATTCCTCTCATTCTCCTTATTCTTGTTATCCCCCTCTCAATCTTTGGATATTTTAAATACGTCAAAAACACCACTTCTAACAAAAAACATATTTCCAAAAATATCCTCGCTCTCACTCAACCTGTCACGACTTTTTCAGGAAAAGTAGAAAAAATTGAATAATTATCTCTTTCTCTGTATAACTATTTATATGCAACACAAATCCATATCTGTTACGTTTGTCGAATTTCTTACCCCCCTCATCCTTTTTATTACCCCCCTCCTATTCCTCCCCTTTTTCAGTAACTTTTTTGGGACACCAAAGCAGATACTTATCGTCACCATTACCCTCATTCTCCTTTTGGGTCTCACCGTAGACATTCTCGTTCGGCGCGTATTCCCAATGAGTCTCTCTCCGTTACGTCTCCCCCTTGTCTTTTTTGTAGCAGCGGTCATCGCGAATGTATTGATAAATCCTGAGGGCAGAACCGAAAGCATAATCGGCTTGGGATCGCTACTGACCGCGCTTGCGGTGTTAAGTTATGTTATTAGCTTGCTTCCTCAATCTTCCAAACTCGCGTCATATTGTATCAACGCCATCATTGCCTCATCCGCCCTTCTTTCTATCCACGGCATCTTCCAACTCACATTTCTTCACCGTTGGAGCGTACTACCAAGCTTCATGCAAAACGAAGGCTTTACTCCCACTGGCAGTCCACTCACCACTGTTAGTGTACTTACTATCGCAAGCATTGTTGCTTTCATAAAAGTAAAAAGTCAAAAACCTTCTCTTATCAAATATCTCACCATTGCCTTTAGTCTTCTCTCTATGAGCACAGTAATTATCCATACGTATCTTATGGTATCTGAAGGTTTTTTTACCACCACAATCCTTCCTTTTGGCGCCTCTTGGAACATCATGCTTGACACTCTCAAAAACACCCACTACGTCTTTTTTGGCGTAGGGATAGCCAGCTTCTCCACCCTCTACACGGTAGTTAAACCACTGTTTTTAAACACCACACCATTCTGGAATATACTCCCAGCTACCGCCACAACCGAAATCTTTCAATGGATTACCACCACGGGGTTACTCGGCACGGCTACGTTTATGTATCTTATTGCCATAGGTTTTAGACAAATTGCCGCAAGTAAATCTACATTTACACCTATAAACGTTGTTTTTATACTTTCTACGCTCACATTCTTTTTGACACCAGGATCAATACCTCTGTATCTTCTTTTCTTTGTATCGCTGGGTCTGATCGCGTCCGATGATAATGAAAACATTATAGTTCCCAAAACTACAAGTTATATATTGTCTCTCATTCTCATTGCATTTATTGGCTACTCAGGTTTCTATTTGGTACAAGTCGCACGTGCAGAGTATTATCTAAACCAAGCAAAAATCGCATTGTCAAAAAACGATACCAAGATTGTCTACGAGTCTAGTCTCAAAGCTATCCAACTAGTACCGAGTATGACCAATTATCGTCTTTCTTATTCCCAGGTAAATCTCTCTCTCGCTGCCGCTATTTCACAAAAATCAGATTTGACAGATGCCGAAAAACAAAACGTTAATCAATTAGTTTCTCAATCTATTCGTGAGGGCAAGCTCGCCACCTCACTTCGTCCACACGACGCTTTAACGTGGCAAAACCTAGGTACCATCTATGCCAATCTACTCACGGTCGTAGACGGAGCCGATGAGTACGCTATTACCTCTTACGCTCAAGCAGTATCACTTGATGCTGGTAACCCTGTCTTGAGAACTGAATTTGCCAATCTTCTCGTAAAATTATCTGCCAATATTAAAAATCAGACACAAAAAAACACTTACCTGAGTCGAGCAGCCACAGAATTCCAAACTGCCATCCAACTCAAGCCTGACTATGCGGGCGCCTATTACAATTTTGCCAAACTTCTAGAATCCGCCGGCGACTACCAATCTGCCTATACAAATATGCAAAAAGCCATCGGTCTCATTGATTCAGCTAGTCCCGACCTCTCCCGCGCCACGCAGGAACTAAATGAAATCAAAGCCAAAGTTCCTACGCCAACACCATGATAAACAATAAACTTCTTCTCTCATTTATTTTATCTCTAATCATTTTTTTGTCTAGCACTATCCCGATTTTAGCGGCTACCATCACTGTTTCCTCCGGTCAATCGATCCAATCCGCGGCTAATTCGGCCAACTCCGGCGATACCGTAACTGTTTCTGCCGGCACGTACAATGAAACCGTTTCTGTTTCCCGCCCGGGAATAACCTTTCAGGCCAACGGCTCGGTAACCACAAAGGGATTTTATATTACCGGCAACAATACGACGGTGACGGGTTTTACGGTTAACGATACGCCAAGCTACGGAATAGAGGTGAGCGGCTCAAATTCAATTATAAAAAACAACACGGTCACCAGAGGTAAAAATTCCGGTTTTATGGTGTCCGGTCAGAATCATCTGATTGAAAATAACGATGTATCAAAAATAGTTCAGCCAAAATCCCATTCCAGCGGAGGGGATGCAAATTGTTTCACTTTTTTTGGAAGCGGACACATATTCAGGGGTAATTACTGCCATGATATTTCCAATGATGGCATCCTAGCGTCTGATGCCCACATTGACGGATTTCAAACGTGGAATTGGGGTTCAATGGGTGGAGTCGGCCATGACATTCTCTTTGAGAAAAACGTCATGATCTATCCTGATGACGGAAAAATATGGAACATAGAAGATGGGGCGTACAACATCACCATAAAAAACAACATTACTCTCTCTGGGTTAATCTCCCTTTTTACCTATACTAAGAATCTTACTCTTATCAACAATACCTTTGTGGGAAATGGCTCAGGCGCTGACGGGCATCATGTCAGGCAAACCACGGTGCATGCTTCCAATAATATCTTTGCCTATTTTCAAGGTTCCTATGGAGATTTTGAAAACTTAGAATCATCCTCCACCATAACCGGCAGCAATAACTGTTATTATCAAACTAATAGAAGACGTTCCGCAGATTCAAGAGATATCATCGGCCAAAATCCGCTTTTTGTTAACGAATCAGCCAGAGATTACCGGCTTCAAGCCAATTCTCCTTGCCTTGGCACGGGAGCTTACGAATATGGGGGTGGTTCCTCCTTGCCGAAAGCTACACCAAGAATAACATTAACCTCAACTCCCGCTCAACCAACATCGACGAGAACACCCACTCCAACCGGAATTTCAGGTTGGAACTCAAGCACTACGACTCTTTCACCGACAACAAACGATGCAGACATTGATGATAACGGGAAGGTAAACATTATCGACTATACGTTATTTATGAGTGGATGGTGGCTAAAAAACCTCAACACCACCGATTTAAATGACGATGGAAAAATATCTGTCATCGACTACACGATATTTATGAATGGGTGGTATGACTCCCGCTAGGTGTGGTATATTATGACTATATTTCCGAAAAGACGCTCCATTGTATCATTCATTATACTGGTATTCATGGTAGGATCATTCTTCGCTGTTCTCAATATTACGAAAAACAATACAGAATTGCGATCTAAAGCTGCAGGAAGTACGATTCCAATTTCTGGCACATTTTATATGGGCGACACCAATGCGACACCTGCCCAACTGAGGCTTGCCATACAAGAAATGGCTGATACGGGCATTGATACAATCATCATATTGGCATCAGGCTATCTTGGTAAAACCAATGGTGTATATAACGAGATTACCTATTTCAACGATCCAAATAATACAATCAAAAATGTCATGCGATTTGCCTATGAATCTGGCATGGACATCTATATTGGGTTGGCTGCGTATACATCTAATTGGCCACCCAAGATCGACGATGTTATACCTGCAAACGGTACCCCGACAAATCTAAACACCGATCAGGGACGGTTGATTGACTACTCAATTCGACTCGTGGACGCAATAAATACGGCAGCAACAACACAAGGCATACCGCTAAATAACATTAAAGGCTATTATTTTGGAGAACTAGGTCCTGCCAATCTTCTGGCTCCAGCTGATCTTGCATATTGGAAATATCTTTCACAACTAGTAAAAGCAAAGGCACCGAATAAAAAAATTCTTATTTCTCCGTATGTGTTACAGGAAAATACCTACGCCTATATCAAATCTGCCTACGATTATGTCTACCGAGAAACACTCATTGATATCATCGCACCTCAAGACAGTATGGGAAGCGGCAAAGTAAAAACCTATGAAAAAAGTGTCGAGCTGTTTCGTGCGCTGCGCGACTCAACCGCAGCATTTCCTGGTCGTGAAGCATGGGCGAATATCGAAACATTCCAACCCGAAAATTCAGATTTTGCTCCGTCAAACATAACTCGTGTATCATCACAAATTACCTCAGCCAAACCCTATGTCTCAAAAATGATTACCTGGATTTATCAACACACCATGCTCTCTAATCCAGCTTTCGATAATATATATAGCTGGACAGGGCAATATACTCCGGCACATGCAGTAATGCGCCAAAAACTTCGTAATGATTATATGGAATTTTACGCCAACGGGAATCGAATCACTGCGGTATGGATTTATAACGGCAACCTTGTAGTAACAAACAATAGTGGCATAACTATTGGTGCAGCAGGTCAGCTTATACCGTTAAATATTACCTATCTTGGTTCTGACAACCAAGTGAAACGATTATCAGTAAGTAAACCAATTGTTCAAGAAGGAGCAAACCAAGTGTTTTATATAGGTCTATCAACACTTCCCAACTTTGATCAATCCAAACCCTTTACCGCTGCTATTGCACCAATTTCTCCTCCTACAGTTACATCAACACCATCTCCAACATCAATCGCTATTCCCACGTCCACTCCTCTCCCAACCGCCACCCCACTGACATCCACCCCGACACCGTTGCGCACACCCACATCCTCACCCAGCATAACACCAACCATAAGCCATTCAGCAAATGATGCAGACATTGATGATAACGGGAAGGTAAACATTATCGACTATACGTTATTTATGAGTGGATGGTGGCTAAAAAACCTCAACACCACCGATTTAAATGACGATGGAAAAATATCTGTCATCGACTACACGATATTTATGAATGGGTGGTATGACCACGATCGTAAAAACAAATAATCACTCCATTTCATCGCCTTGTATGGATGATCCTGCCAGAAACTGCTCCGGCAAAAATAAAGCAGTACAAAATAAGCCCTATAAAGAAACTTTTTACTGCAAAAACTAATCCTTTTTCGTGATAGACAAATACAAGAAATTTTCTAACAAACAAAAGATGCAAGACGAACACTATTACCAATAAGTAACCTAAGTAACGTACATTACCAAGGTAACCTATAAATCCAAAAACTATTCCAACACCACTCATAGTCGTTAACGCTTCCTGTAGCGTCGTTGCTACGGGGTCAAATTTTTTGCGCGTTGTGTATAATTTGGTCCAATAATATGCACGAAGAAAATATTTCTTTGCTATCGGCCAAAAACTTTCAAACTCATGATGAACCCTCACCTGTGGTGCAAAAATTATCGAATACCGACGCGCTATTCTATAGGTTAATTCAATATCTTCAACCAAAGGCGCAGGATACGTTTCATCAAATCCGCCAAGGCGCACAAACACCGCTTTTTTTATGGCAGCAATCCGTGTAGAAAATAAGAAATAATAGCCACTCTTATCCCGTTCATTTATCCAATAACTCCAATCCCGTAACGCTTTAAAATTTGGGAAAAATGCCGTGGATTTTTGTTCCTTTACCCACACGCCAGTCAGTGCAACGACGTCGGGATCATCTTTAAACACCTTGGCAATGTGAAAAAGCGTATCAGGAAATACTTCTACGTCTCCATCTAAAAATACGATGAACTCTCCCCTCGCCGCCTCTACCCCTCTGTTTCGCGCTATCGCCGGACCTTTATTGTGAGGAAGTCGAATAATTTTTAGTTTTGTTTTAAATTTTTCTATTGAGCCGTCATCAACAATGATAATTTCATATGGCGGCGCTTTTTTGCTTTTCTCTATCGAGGCAAGAAGTCTCTCTAGTTTCTCCGGCGCATTATAATAAGGAATGATGACAGATAAATACGGTTTCATCGTTTCCCGATTATACACTATGCTCCACTCGCCCTTGCCTTCTCTGTCAACCACATCCGACTAAGACTTGATACGCTCACACCTTTTTTCTTAGCAATTTTTGCGAGCTGATTTTTCAATGATTTTTGTATCCGCAAAATCAATGTCTCTTCTGCAGGTTTATGAAGTTCAAATACAATATCCACGTCTTTTGTTTCATCTTCAAAATCTACAAAACTATGAGTGTCCCAAAAAATTGCTTCATCTTCATAATTCTTAAATATTGGAATTTTTGATATTTTTTTCTTTTTCATAAAGCCTCCTTCGTTCTTTTTTATCTGCATCTCGAGCTGAAACTACATAGTACGTATTCATTTTTTGTCTATTCACCACGACCGCCAAAATCCTTTCACCGCTTCGACCAACAAGTAGATATCGTTTATTGTATGTATTCTTATGATATCTAAGCATTCCAACTGCAATGATTACCTGTTCTTTTGTTACACGATGTTTTTGAATATGAGATAGATTATATGCATCCCACATCAATTCTTTTACAATAATTCTAGTCATAGTGTATTACATTTGTATTACATTTGTCAAGATCATGTCAGTTTTTTCTTTATCACCGCTGGTACGCCAGCAACGAGTACATGATCAATAAATGATTTCGTTACGACCGAACCCGCTGCTACAATACTCTCTTTTCCAATTGTAACGTTTGGCAAAAGAATAGCTCCCGTCGCTACATACGCGCCACGTTTAATCACAACCCTAGACTCCTTCATGGGGTAGTGTTTCTGCAAAGGATGGTCAGGATACCCTACATTTATATGTGTCACAATCGTCGTTCTATTGGATATCGTCACGTCATCTTCAAGCGTAATCTCACCACGCACGTCAAGCATTGCTTCATCACCAATAAAACATCTATCTCCAATGTGTAATTTAGAAAAACCATGGTTATGCATATTGATAAACCGTACATCCATGATCACAGTATCCTTCCCCACTTTTGCTCCTACCAATTGAAGTAACCACACGCGAATAGGCGGCAATGAAATATGAATAAGCCATCCATACCACTGAAACCACACAAAACGCATCGCCTGCCAAATACCAATTGTTTGTAGTGCTTTCATGAATACAATTTCCTTCTAAACTTCCATAAGTGTATCAGATACTCAAAACTGTCTTTGAAAATATTGACAGACGATACTTTATCAAACCGTCGAAGAAACAACACCGGAACCTCAACAATTTTTAACCTCGCGCGCTTGGCATATACCATAATCTCGGTGTCCCAAAACCATCCCTGATGCTCTATACGGCTAAGAATGGGTACAATTTTTTCCTTGCGCATTAGTTTATATCCCGTCTCCGTATCAAGTCCTCCTGTCCCTACCATCGTATCTGCTAACCATCGATATCCTCGACTAAATACTTCGCGCATCATCGATCCTCGGGTTGAACGATAAAATCGTTTACCGATGACCACATCCGCTGTTTTATTCATAATTAATGAAATCATAAACGGCACATAAATTGGAGATACTTCGCAATCTATATCGATATACCCCACAATATCAGCACGCGCTTTTTGGATCCCATCCATAACAGCGCTTCCCCTCCCCATATTCGTTTTGTGATATATCGCATGACAAAATGTATACCGCTTGCACGCTTTTTCAATCAATTTCTGTGTACCATCTATACTCCCATCATCAACAAAAATAATTTCATAGGTATACGCACCTGCGTCGAGCGCTTCTATAATGTGCTTGAGACTACCCTGAAACAGGGCTGCTTCATTAAAACACGGAAGTATCAGAGAAAAATCGACAATCGTATGCATTGAGAGCATAGTACGACGTTTATTCCAATTTCACAATTCCATGATAATGAATATACTCCTGTGCACTGGATGGAATTGTGCGTAGCCGATTCAGCCGTCCTTCATAATAAAACTTCACATCTTTACCCACAAGCGATGCATCAAATACTGGCAACGGACGAGAAAGATAGGGCACATGCTGTCCATATGGCAGACAGCAGACATAATATGGATCACGAAAATAAATCGTCGCACCGATCAAATCCAATACATACGCGTTCTTTGAAATCAAAGACTGACTCTTTGTGATAATTCGTCTGTCTTCTGCATTTGTCCAAGAAAGTTTGGGAACGTGTACCGTCAAAAAAATACGCCAGCCAAAAAATACACTCACAACACAAAGCCCTAAAAACAATCCTCTATAGATTGCGTGTGCTTTTACATGATTCCATACATGCTCAACGCCATCAGCCACATACAACGATACAAACACAGCAATGGGGATAAGATACTGCGCGTGACGCAGTGGATACCCGTACATAAATGTTAGTATGTACAAAAACATCGTGCCTGAAATAAGGAAATCCTTCGGTCTATAACTTGTAACCAATCCTACAGAGCCCATCAACAATCCAATAATCCAGATGCCATGATTGGCAATAAGCCCTAGACTCCACCCTCCCACACCATAATATGTGCTGTTGGGATAGAAAAATAAATCTGGTTGCATAGGAAATTGCTGGGCAATCTTATTGACTTCAAACGGAAGCGTAGTAAGGGAATACCAAAGTGTCGAAATTTCACCCATGTTCTTTGCAATACCCACTTGAAACAGAAAAAATCCGACGAGTGGCACCACCAACCCTATGACAAACGTGCCGAGATGACGCCGGAAAAAAAGTGCCACCAGACATGCGACAATGATCTGCGGCATAATCTTTGGCAATATAATCAAGGATAATCCATAATAAATTCCAGCCCAAAATGCTAAATTTTTTGTATTTTTTTCCATCCATCCTATTTGACATATCATTGCTATAAGTCCTACAAACATCACCAGATTATCAGGACGTACTTCCAAAAACTTATCTTTGGGAAGCGGGAGAAACAAAAAAACTATTGCCGCCAAAAGCCCAAACCATGATCCGCGCCACCTTTTATACACGGCAATCAACGAAACAACGATCCCAACTTGTACGACAAAAGCAAATATTCGCGAAACAGTCAGGATGTCAGCTCCCTGTACGAAAATAAACAAAGGGGCGAGCACGTAGAGAAATCCACTCGGTACGTAAAAGTAAAAATCATAATAAGGCCTAGACCCAATAAATACATTGTGCGCCCAATGAAGATATGCCAACTCATCTGCATCAAAATAACGCACTAATCCTAGCTGCAGTGTGTACCAAAGAAGAATAGCGATACAAAAAAATCCAATCACTCTACCTACCATGCTGTAATGATACGAAAAATTGCATACAATGTCCCTATGCCATATCTTGCAACTATTCTCTCCATTGTATTGATCGCTGCTAATTCATGGCACGTTATCACACAATGGTTTATAAACAAACCACATGAAGTTTTTACGGGTATCGCCCATTATTATGCTGATTATTTCCTCTATATATCTCAAATTGTAAAAGCCGGTCACATGTATACCAATGAAAATATTACCCCCACATGGATTTACTGGTTTTACAATACACTCGGTCTTCTCAGGGGTAATCCGTTTGCCCTATACAACGCGAGCCTTGTCATACTCTCCGGCATAGTACTTCTTCTCATTTGGAAAATTTGTACAAAAATTTTTCCCAAAAACACACTCATGGCATTTCTTTTTGTCACTACTGCTTCAAATTTTCCCAACTTTTCATCTGGTCTTTTGGGAGATTTTTGGTTCTCACCCACTCCTGCTCTTAATCGGTTAGGGGGCGTCCCGCATCAGATATTTCAAACAATACTTCTTTTTTCCATTGTAATAATTTTTACACAAAGAAATTTCAAATTTCGACTGATCTTTCTTGCGGTATTATCCTTTCTCTCTGGCTCCGGAAGCCCTATGCAAATGTTTCTTTTATTTATTGCAATGGCGCTGTATACCATAATTTCCACAAAAAAATACACTGATCTTCTCATAGCAATTCCAGCGCTTCTTGGGGCGCTACTGACAACGCATGAATTTTCCACCCAACCGATACTTGTGCTTGCCAAAGCATGGGAAGATGCACAGCGACTCGCGGTATCACCATGGCAATATAGTATGGCTCTTGGACCCATAAGCGTACTTATCCCATTTGGAATTCGTTCGTATATTCGATCACTTACACCACTAAAAAGCATTATTCTTTTCTATGGAACACTCTCTCTTCTGGCATTCTTCTCTCCGCTTCCTTCTCTTCTTCATACCTCTGCCACACGATGGATAAGTCCAGCATCATTTCTTCTTCTTCCTCTGCTTGCCGCAGAAGGATTTCAACGTATTTCAAAATTTCGCATCCTGCAATCGCTTCTTCTTGTCACGTATCTCACTCTCACAATGCTATCAATTGGCATTCAAGTCCAATCAAGAAGTATCCCCCTCGCGTCTGACCCCATGCTAAAATTTTTAAATCACCTACCAACATCGTATGTCGATGGTTTGCGTGCCATACAAAACGACAAAACAAACGGCGTCGTTCTTACCGATCCCAGCATACCCATTGATATCGTCGTTCCTATTTTTACAGGAAAAAAAAGTTTTACCGGTCAATCTATCCATACGCTGTATCCAGAAATCAAAGAGGACCTACGTACAAAATTTTTCTCTCAAAAAATGACCTCCGACGAATCTAAAAAAATTCTTACCGATCACAACATTAAATTTATTATTACTAAAAAAAATGGAGTTCTTGACATAGAGACTGTTGCACCATGAAAAAATATACAGGCATTATTCTTGCACTACTGCTTTTAGCGGTGCATGTTTTCATCATCAACGATTATGGTTTCACATGGGATTTTCACTTCCATTTTTTCGGTGGAGGGAAATTATTAGGATACTCGTGGCAGCAGCTTGAACCACGAATACTGCCCTACGTCGAACCAGACCCGCGAGTTGCGTGGAGCTTGCCATACGGCCCCATTATGTCTATCCCTCCGGTCGCGTCGTATCTACTGTTATATAAATACTGGCAGCTTTTACCACAAGATAGCGCATATCACCTTCCTATCATTCTCTGGGGTATAGGGGGCATACTCACGCTGTACGCATTCCTCAAAGAGGCGATAAACAAACGAGTCGCAGTTTTTGCTGCCATATTTTTAGCCACGATGCCGAGATTTTTCTCTGACATGCACAACGATATGAAAGATATACCATCAGCCGCTATTTTTGCTATCAATATGTGGCTTCTATGGAGATTAGTCAAACACAAACGCCCCATTGACCTATTCTTAGCAATTGCAGGCTTTGCGGTGGCATTCAATGTCAAGATTAATAGTGTTTTCATCCCCATTGTGTTTGCATTCTGGCTCATACTCATAAAACGCGTGAAACCATTTATTTGGTATTTTTTTCTCGCTCCTCTTACAGCCTTTCTTCTTTGGTGGGTATTTTGGCCCAATCCAATCGCACAACTTGATCACGCATACCGAACCTTTGGCATCGGAACAAACAACATTGAAGTGTTGCTAAACGGAAACTGGTATTGTTCTGGTAGTAACGTCCCATGGTATTATTCTCTCTGGTACCTTGCTATCACAACCCCGCTACCAATATTGGGATTTTTTATCATAGGTTTATTTACAACGTCTCCAATAAAAAAACTCCTTCTCCTTTGGCTTTTCGTTCCACTCTCACGATACCTGTTGCCTACTACAGGCGTCATTGATGGTATACGGCATTTTGAAGAAGTGTTGTTTCCCCTCGCCGCGATCGCCGCCATTGGCTTAGACTTCATCATTACACATCTAAAAACACGCCTTGCGACACTACTATTGGTCATTGTGTATTGTGTATTGGGTATTATTATTGTTTCCTACCACCCTTTTCAAATCACCTACTTTAACGAACTCGTCGGCGGAGTTAAGGGAGCCTTTGGCCGATATGATTTAGATTACTGGGGTGGATCACAAAAACAAGCAATAGCTTGGATAAACAAAAATGCGCCACAAAACGCCAAAATTCACATCGTCATGGCGGCTGATGTCGCTGGGCGATACTTGCGGCCGGACTTATTAATAAATCTTAATAAATTCAACTATGACGAATCGGATTTCGTTGTCTTACTCAATCGACAATCATTCTTTTATCGCTTCTTTTATGCATACGAGTATCTCTTGTCTCACACACCGGCCCACACCATATCCGTACAAAATACTCCCCTCGTTTGGATCTTTGATAATCAAACAAACAACAAAACACCCCGTCAAACACCATGGTGGAAAGACGAAGACCCGTGTATCATCAAATACTGGAGAGGGGAAACCCCATGAGACTACGCCAGTTTTTCTTTATCATCTTTTACCCGAGCCTCATTCTTTTGCCCCTGCTTCTGCCGCTGCTAACCCCCAATACACCACATGAATTTGATATGTTTTTTCATCTTGAGCGAATCAGTGAATTTTACCGTCAATTACAAGAGCATCGAATTTTTCCTTCGTGGTCTACGTATCTTGCATACGGATTTGGGTCGCCCGTACTCATCTTCAATTATTCGTTTCCATACTACATCGCGTCCCTTGCATTATCGTTTGGTGCGACACTTCTTGAATCCTTCAAATTCGTCACGGCGTTTACCTATATCGGAATGTTTGCATCCATGTTTATCTTTGTACGAGCACTCACCAACCCATTTGCGGCACTCGTAAGCGCTGCTTGGTATACATGGGCACCATATCATTTTGATATCGTCCAACATCGAGGCGCCATCGGTGAGACAACGGCTATGGTATTTTGGCCAATTATTTTTTGGAGTGTACTGCTTCTTTTCCAAAAACAGTATGCGAAAGGATTTTTTATCGGGGCAATCGTTTGGGCATTACTCCTCTATTCTCATCCCGACTTATTTCTTATGATTGCCCCGCTTTGGCTTATCATCGTTTTGGTTGAAACGATACGAACAAAAAATCGTCGAGCGCTCATCGAATCTTTCAAAGCTTTCGGCATGAGCTTGGGACTCATGTCTTTTTATCTTTTTCCTTCCTATCTTGAGCATCATTATTTAGGCTATCAATCCCATCAAAACATCTACACCCAAAACTTTGTGCCGTGGGAACACTTACTTTCGCAACCCAAACTTTTAGAATTTGGCATACCATGGGGACATCTCTATAAATCCATCGGTTGGCCACTGATTGCCGTTGCTTTTGTCAGCACGCTTTTGTGTATAAAAGATATACGTCATGGCGTATCAGATAGAATTCGTGCCTATCGACTTGTGTTTCTTGGCATGGCTGTCGCTGCGATATTTCTCTTAAGACCAGCATCAACGTTTCTTTGGGATCGTATCCCATTGCTCGCGTTTATCACATACCCACAGCGTTTTTTGGGCCTGATGGCATTTTGTATATCTGTATGTGCAGGTCTGCTTGTTTCGGCTATCCCAAAACGCAGTACGTGGATAGCTATTCTTATGATCGCCGTCATCATTCTCTTTGAATATCCCCTCGTCAACCTCAATGACGTTTTCGACAATGAACAATCGCTGTCAGTAAAGATATTGGACACCACAGATGTTTGGGGAGAATTTATGCCGAAAGACATACCAAAAGATTTTATACAAAATGGATCTGTCTATGGTCTGCAACCCATGATTATGGGCGCATCAGGACAATGCACACAAACATCCACATCTGTTTTATGTACAGTAAATACAAAAAGCTCCGCAACGATACGGTTTCGCCAATTTTATTTTCCCGGATGGATCGCACGTGCAGATGCCAAAATCATCCCTATCACAAAGCAGGCAGACGGCACGATCGGACTGTATTTACCAGAACCCACGCAGGTGGTAAAAATAGAATTTACACGAACACCACTTCGCAAATTCTCACTCTTTCTTTCCTTCATTTTCACGTGTTGGTACATTCTCCTCTTCTCAAAAACTCTATATACTCATGGAAGAAAGAAAACTATAATTTTATGAGACGTGATATCGCATGGATTATCAATGTATTTCTTCTTGCTTCCATTATCCTCTACGGGTATTACGGATTTTTCTCTTCAGGTGGGATGGAGTACGTGTATCGAAATTGGGACGGACCAGGGTATGTGGTCGTTGCTAAAACGCTCTATGACGTCAATCTCATAAACAAAATAAATCCATTTCCGTTTCTTGCAGCCACCCACTATTCATTTCAATTCCCTCTCTACCCTCTAACTATCCGATTATTTTCATTTTTAGGCTACAACGAGTCTATGATTTTTGTAAGTCAACTCTTCGCACTGCTGTTTTCTATAGCACTCTATGTATTGGTGAAACAAGTGAATCCAAAAGCCAATGCCCTTGTTGTGGCACTCCTGTCTATTTTTTATACGCCGCGCTGGTTTATCGTAAGCCACGTCGGCAGTACGGAGCCACAAATGCTCTTTTTTATCACGCTCTTTATGATTTTTTTTCTGCGAAAACAATATCTTCCTTCTGCAATAGCAATGAGTTTAGCTCAGCTTACTAAACCGCAAGGGATTATATTTTTTATCGGCATCGCACTTTTCTATCTTATTTCTTTACTACGTACAAGAAAAGTGAATCTCGTACAAACAGTGAAAGAATTTACTCCCTATCTTCTTATCCCAACCGCACTTCTTGGAATATTTACGCTATATTATTTCAAATTCGGCAATTTCTTCGTATTTTTGGGAAATGAAGCACTTCCCACCCTCCAGTGGCCGCCGTTAAAGGTTTTGGTATCTCCTCAGATTTTTTATTTTACCGTTGGATTTTTTACCGGATGGAAAGAAATTATTGTCTATACCTATATTCTCTACTTTATCCCGATACTTATATTATTTGAAGAAAAACTCTATTTTTTCGCAACCGTTGCTCTGATATATTTTCTCCCAATTTTACTCTTCGTACAGGCTGACATGCCCAGATTTATCATTCCGCTGATGCCATTTGCGTTTCTTGCGTATGCGAATATGCTCTCAAAAAAATCAGTGTATGTGGGTCTTTTTCTTTGTCTTCCGATGGTATTTCTCTACACCATCGGCTATATTAATTATAACCTTGCCCCACTCTGATACCAACATTTATCTATGACTGACGGCATTGAACCAATTTATTATCAAAAAAAAGAAGTCGCGTGTGTGTATCGCAAATCAATTGCTATAGATACCGTTCGTTTTCTTACAACCCCTGATAATGCGTTTCAAATTGGCATCCATGACCGAAAAAGCCCCATCAAGCTCCCCGCGCACACCCATAATTGTCCAAAACCGCTCTCCATCAGAGAAATTCAAGAACTTCTCTTTGTTATCAAAGGAAAAATTCGCATAAGCATAGTAGCACAGAGCACCAATAAACTGATCGTAAAAAAACTCCTCTCTGTAGGCGATGCAGTACTGTTTAAATCTCAAGCACACGGCGTGGAATTTTTGGGAAACGCACGCGTGTTTGAAGTCAAACAAGGACCATACCCAGGCGATAGCCATGCCAAACACTATCTCTCCTAACAAACAACACCCTATGATCCCAGTCAACAAACCCTTGTTATCCCAAAACGCAACGACCTACGTATTAGATTGCCTACAATCCGGATGGATTTCTTCGGCAGGCACCTACATCGGTCGGTTTGAAACAGCATACGCAAAATTTTTAGGTGTCCGCCATGCTATTACAACCAGTAACGGTACTGCGGCCCTCCATCTTGCTGTGGCAAGCCTTGGCATTACCACGGGCGATGAAGTGCTCATGCCAGATCTTACGATCATCTCTTGTCCTTTGGCCGTCATGTACACAGGCGCCACACCCGTATTTGTCGATGTCGACCCTGTTACCTTTACCATCGATCCAAATCGCATTGAAGCAAAAATTACCAAACGTACACGCGCCATCATGGTGGTTCATCTCTACGGACATCCCTGCGACATGGATCCCATCATGGCACTTGCCAAAAAGTACAAACTCGCTGTCATCGAGGACGCGGCAGAAGCACACGGAGCGCTGTACAAAGGGAAACCCGTAGGCACAATCGGTACAATCGGCGCTTTTAGTTTCTACGCCAATAAAATTGTCACAACAGGAGAGGGCGGCATGGTCATCACCAATCAAACACGTCTTGCCACTACCGCACGACTGCTCAAAGATCTCTCCCACAGCCCTACACGTCGCTTTTGGCATACCAAGATTGGATTTAACTATCGACTCACCAATATATCGGCAGCTATTGGCTTGGCTCAACTTGAATCCATCAATACATACATCGCCAAAAAGAAATGGATGGCTAAAGAATACGCAAACGCATTAGCAGGTATTCCCTACCTCACACTCCCACAAGAAAAACCATGGGCAGAGAGTGTGTACTGGATGTATGCCATCACCCTTACCAAAGATTCGCAAATAACGAAAAATGAACTACGAAACAGACTAAAGATTCGCGGTATAGACACGCGGGATTTCTTTTACCCGTTACATACCCAACCGATATTGAGACACTTCGTAAACAAACACGATCGATTTCCCGTGTCAAACTTCGCCGCACGAAACGGCTTTTACCTCCCGTCTGGTCTGGCAATCACCAAGGAAGAAATTCAAAAAGTTGCAAAAGAACTCAAAGATATCTTATGAAATGCACCATACTCCTTCCCACATACAATGAGGCAGAAAATATTGCAGACCTTATTGCTGATATTCAAAAGTATCTTCCCACCGCAGATATATTGGTCGTTGATGATAATTCCCCAGATGGTACGGCAAAAAAAGTAAAAACAAATGCTCGCGTTGACCTACTCGTGCGTCGAAACAATCGCGGTCTCACCAATAGTTTACGTGATGGCATACAAACCACAAAGACTGATGTGGTGGCATGGATGGATTGTGACTTTTCCCATCCAGCCTTTGTGTTGCCGCAATTATTATCAGCAGTACATAACGGAGCAGATTTAGCACTCGCGAGCCGTATTCATAACCACGGACTAAGCGCACTACTCAATACTATTGCCATGCTCTTTTTTGGTAAAAAAATAACCGATTACACCACGGGATTTCTTGCGGTACGAAAAACAGTGCTTGATCATATCCCACTTCGCGGTAATTATGGAGAATATTGTATAGATTTACTGGTCCGCGCACAGGCGGCAGGATACCGCATACAAGAAATTCCATACACCAGCCCGCCTAGACGTGCTGGAGTTTCAAAAACTATGCCGTTTCGTCAAGGATATGGATATATTGCAACCATCATACGACTCCTATGGACATCCGGCAAATAAAATCATCTGATATTTCCGCAGTCACAGCGCTCCACATCCGCACACTTCCCTCAGCTATCGCTCGGATTGGCAATCCCTACCTTTCGGATTTATACCACGCGCTCGATAAAAATCTCTGTCTTGTCGCTGTCGATGATGCAATGATTGTTGGGGTTATCAGCGCAACACAGGATTTAAAAAAAACACAAAAACAGATGCTGCGTGTATTTTTTTCTCCACACGTACTTTTCAACATCGCTTCAGCAATCGTAAAACAGCGCATTTCAATCACAGAACTTCTTGATCGCATCGTCACAGAACGCCAAATATTGCAAATATTTTCGACACCTTACCCCACCATCCTTACATTTTTCGTAGACAAATCTCATCAACGGCAGGGAGTAGGTACGCAGCTACTTCGCGCACTTCTAACAAAGTTGCCGAAAAATGTACCAGTATTTGTTGATACAGAAATCTCAAACGTCAACGCTACACGGTGGTATCAAGCACGTGGCTTTCGTAAACAAAAGATTATCAACAGAAGCATCGTGCTGATGCTTATACCGCCCCCAAAATAAAATATAGTAGGCTGATATTCATAGATAATCGTATGAAATCCTTTAGGAACAAAAAGTGTTCGAAATGTGTCCTTCGTCTTATCGATGCTCACTTTTTTACCATCTATTGTTGCTATCCACCCGGGGTACCAAACCTCAGAACTTATAAGCGTATCATTACATGTTGAATCAGTCGTCAATTCTATTTTATTCGGCAAATAGTTAGTTATTGTTACTTTACCGCAATCAGTGAAAAAATAAAAACGTGGTTTTACTGTAGTGTTTTCATATACTCGATACGTCGGTTGCTCTCGGACAAGACGGTATCGCGAATTCCCAATAAACGAATCGTATGCGGCAGGGACAATAATATATTTAATATTCAAAAAATCAATTTCAGTAGCTGAATTTGATGTAAGATATGGCACTTGAACATCAACATCAAGCACTGCTTCTTTCCCACTCTTTCCTGAAGCAAGGGCAATGAATTCATAGTAGCTTCGAAGAATGGATGGATCATACCCCGTAGCAGACTGTATGCCATACGCCATCACGCTATCAAAATCCAAAGCATCTCTAGGAGTTACCCACACCCCAAAATTTTGCAACACTCGGTGTGGTTTCGTGTCTTGTTTCAAGAGTGCAATAAGTTCTCTGTCATGACGTGCTGCTGGAATTGGCTTCATTTCTATAAAATTTCTGGCAAAAAAAATTAATTCCACTATAACGATTACGCCAATTAACCGTTGCAACCAAATAATTTTTATCATGGAAAAACCTATACCAGCAAGTCCTGCCAATCCAAACACTACGAGAATTAAATGCCTAGGGGGAATACGGAGGTACTGATACATAGGGATAAATTGATAGAGAAGTTTTTGTAAATCAACGGGTGCATTGGGCCCAAGGGAAACCCAAATACCAAATACAACAATGAAAACAAATACAAGAGACTTCCTCAATCCTAAAACAGCAAGCGCGAGTCCCCCTATCCCCACAAAGGCACTGTGTTCAATAAAATTTGGTGGCGGACCTATATACGTATACGGATTGCCAAACGCAAAAGGATGTAAGAATTGCAATAAACTCCGCCACTCTAGTGATCCATACGAATGCCAAACGTACGGAAATTCAAACGTCCGAATGCTTTGACCAAAAAATTCCGCTGCGGGAAGAATTTGTATTGCCGCAAGACAAACTCCTATAAATAATGCGATAAAAACCAACACTAAAGGACGAGCACTTCTTTGTTTAACACTTTCAAAAACTGCAACTATCAAAACTGCTATGACGGTAAAAAATGCCATAGTCTGATAACCTGATAAAAGTTGCAATGCAAATACGACACTTGCAATCACGATGTTCTTTTTTTCTCGTGAAAACGCCCACACAGTCCATGGCATCCATGATGCTGCTGCGATCACATCTACGTGCCCTGCAAACGTACGCGCCATAAAAAACCCCGAGAGACCAAAAATCACTCCACTTATCCACCCACCTATCTCCCACATTTCCCCTCGTTCCCTTATTACCCATATCATAAAAATTCTCATCCCCAGCATCGCCCAAAAAATATGAAACGCTATATGCCACGAATAGGCGACATTAAGAGGTAAGAAAGAAAATAACCAATTTGGCGGATACCAAATATTTACCACTGGATTTGCGATAAACGGCTCTCCGCCAAACAAATACGGATTCCACCATGGGAATATGCCCTGAGATATCCACGTGTTAAAAAACTCCCGATAAAAATAATACTGCCTATGGATATCATCACCAAAGACCATGTGTGTCGCATCTGGAAATAAAGCTTTTCCAAAAACTAAACCCACAAGCACTACGTACCCCAAAATCGTATACATTATTTTTGTGCGCATACAACCATTGTTGCTCCATTGTAAAATCGTATAAATCGTGACAATAAAAGTTCAACATGAAACAACCATTTTAATACCATGTTTATAATCGGTGGCATTTTTTGAAGGTGAGCAGCCACTTCTTTTTTATTGTGCCACACACGATAAAATGGCAATAACAACGAATTCCAATATGATTGCCGTACTATCTTAAACCCTGTGCTATGCAACTTTTCTAAAAGCTCCTCATATTCATACCGTCGCACATGACCAGACTGCGTATCTACCAAAGACCACATGTCCCTACCCGCGGGAACGGTAAGCAAAAGATATCCATTTACCGTGAGTAATCGATAACATGCCTGCAAAAATCCTTTATCATCCCGTATATGCTCAAGCACATCAAACGCACCCACGACGTCATAGCGTTTGGCTGACGTGTACCTAAAGATTGACTGACGTATCAGTTTCCCGTGTGTTCGTTTTGCAGCATAGGAAAGTGCCTTTTCGTTTACATCCAACCCTGTCGTGATGAATCCAAGCTTTTCCAGTGTCGCCATCACAATCCCCGTCCCACATCCTATCTCGAGAAACGTCTTTGATGTGTATGGACTGGAGATAGTAGCATGGATCAGTGAAGTGATCATGGTATTTCTTGCCGTAAACCAAAAATGATGGTCTTCTACTGACGCAATCATTTGATACAAGGATGATGGATACGTTTGCGACATAGTTATTCAAGAGAATACACGGTCACATAGGCATTTGAATATCTGTTGATCAAGAATGGGTAAGGAATGCGTAAATCCCGCACACCTGCTTCTGATTTCTCTTCCGGTCCGTAAAAAACAACACGAAGAGCATTTTGCTTCATCCATAGTTTGGCATCATCAGGGCTCATACGTCCCGCAAAAAATTGTGCTGCGATTTCCTTTTTCTTTTCAAAAGAAACAGTATTATCATGCCCCATATACACAGTGCGACCGATATACGCCGGTATATAATTCCCAGCAGTACTCCCCGAGAGCACTACTGAATCGACCGTAAAATTATCTTGGATATACCCCATACCGGCAACAAAATCTTTCAATGGATACATGACGAAACTGCCCGTCGGTACAAGCGGGGACGTTGCACGTATTTTGTGATCGATAAAGTCTCGTTGCCACAACCATGAAGAATACATATGGAGAAGACCCATGGCAATAAGCACAATAGCCACAACGCGCCTTGGTCGACCAATTTTATACAACAAATATGCCGAAAGTACACCAAGCGGCACGTGGGGGATCATTTCAGAAAACCGCAACGGACTCTGTTGAGGGACAAATTTAAAAACGACAAGCAGTCCAATCCACGAAATCACCCATGCGACAGACAAAAACATTCCTCGTTCTCTTTTCCAAAGCGCGACGATAAGTCCTATAAGTCCTATAGGACCAATTGGCCCTATCGCTTTTATATATTCAAGATAGTCAAACGGCAATGGTCGTATAACATCGACCTCAATTAATCGTTTCCATGGGTACACGTGCGTCATAAGACCCAAATACACAAGAGAAGGCATACTGATAAGAAATATAAGAAGGTAGGGCGTGATAAATTTCACCATCCCCTTCCCCTGCAAAAGTGCATACACCCCCATTACGGTGTAAACAAACAAAAGTCCTGGTGGAAACACCATTCCCAAAAGAAGTGCCAATATTCCCAAAAATATAGTATTTTTCCTTGATGGAAGCATCATCACCAAAAATACGATGAGTGCTTGCCCTGCTAAAAGATGGGGAATAAAGGTAATGCGTTGCAAACTATCCATCACAGACCACCACGGCATATACCCTCCAAACCTAGGAATGCCTTCAACAAACACAAGTTTTGACCATGATGACGCCGTGACAACAAGTAAAAAGGCAAGTATATTGTAATTTGTATATTTGGCAATCAGCGCTAATAGTGTTACGGCCAAGACAACGCGCGCTACATGATACACATCTCCAGCTTTCCCCCACGGTACACGCACAGAGGCACCAACTCGACCCATCAGAACGTACAGCTCATGGATAAGCGAACCATCATGAGGCTCAGAAGTATATCGCTCTACACTGGTCCACCTGCCTTCTAATCCTTGACGTATGCGAGAAAGGTAGAAATTATAATCCGTAGGGAAATTATGTACGAGCTCAAACTGACGATTAGGCTGGAGATCACCTGATCGTTTCAACTCATACAATGTCGGAAGCAAAGAAAACAAAACAAACCCAAGTATAATAATATTCCATATCCATTTTCTTGCCATAGTTATTATTCTATGTGATAATGCGTATCATGGATACTCCGATAATTTATAAACAAGACTACTCTCCCAAACCAACAATCGATAATGTCCAAATACTCCAAATCCGTAATTTTGTGGGAGAAAACGGCGACTTCTCCGAACTCTTGCGCTTGACGGATGCTGGTGAAAGTGAACTCATTGCAGGGTTTCATATTCGTCAGATAAACAGAAGCAAGCAATATACCAAGGCAGTTAAAGCATGGCACCTTCACTATAAACAAGACGAAATATGGTACGTACCGCCTGATGAACATCTTCTTTTGGGGCTTTGGGATGTGCGTGATGATTCTAAAACGAAAGGGGTACTTCAAAAAATCCCGTTAGGCGGCGGCAATTCGATAGCAGTCTATATCCCCCGAGGAGTTGCACATGGCGCGGTCAATTTCTCTGGCAAAAAAGCAAATGTCTACTACTTTGTGAACAATCAATTTGATCAGGCTTCGCCTGACGAACATCGCCTACCATGGGACGCCGCTGGAAAAGAATTCTGGGATGCTCCAAAAGAATAGTAAAAATGGATGATGCACCAAACACAAAAACTATAGGACTCGCGCTCGTCATAAGCGTTATTCTTATTTCTGGCGTATTTGTTGCATTTTCCAATGCCAATAAACAACAAGGCCAAATAGTACTCCCTGCTGGCGGCACGTATTTAGGACCCACCCCCACGAATACACAAGAAAACTGGATCCAGCGCAAAGGTAAAATCTACCCCTATGCCTTTCTCTACCCTGACACGCTCTCTCTTGGTGAATTTCCAAATGACCCCACTGATAGTGTGACAATGTTTATTGCTAACACAGATGCAAATACCAACCTCTTTTTTCGTGTCGAAACACTAACCGTCAAACCAATTGAGTACGCACAAAACTGGTGGAAACAATACAACTGGAAAGGCGTATCATCTGTCAGTGCATTTACCAATAGTAAGGGATTGACAGGCTACCGCGCTAAATATCTGGATAATAACGGTACTACTCCATACGACCACGTATTTTTTGAAGTGCCTAAGCAAACTGATTTAATAATCTGGATCAGTGGCAAACTATTTGAGCCGAGTGTGTTTGATACGCTCGTTGACTCTGTCGACTGGAAATTGCCTTAAAAAATCTAATTTTTTGCCCCTATCAACTCTATTTTCCCCAACTGCTTTGCTTTATCAAAATATTTTTTATCAGCAGTTATGTACATCGCATTTCTTGCTATCGAAAGCACGTGGTAAGACGCGTCGTAGACCGTCGTTCCACAGTCATAGGAAAACGATAATGCTTTCTGAATAAGCGCATCGCTTAGAGGCACGATAAGTATCGGGAGTTGTAGCAAAATTGAGCCTATTTCCTCCGCTATCTTTTGATCCTTAAGAGTAAATCGAAGTCCGTTTGCCACCTCAAGAGGAAGAAGTGGTGTAGAAAGTAAAATTAACGTTCTTTTTTTGGCATCACGTAACATATTGGAAAATATATCTACTAATGCAGTATCTTCTTTAAGTAAAAATCGTAAAATGACGGATGCGTCCACGACAAAAGTTTTCATATTCTTCCTTTCGTGATCGCCGCACGAATTGCATGATCAGACACTCTGGGTAATCGGTTGCGAATTGCTATAAAGTCTTCTACAGGATCTTTACTGGTATCCCGAAGGAGCTTCTCTTCCAGTACTTTAGTGATAAACCTACTTACATGCCGCTTCCCTACGGTTGCAGAAAGATACTCTGCTATATGTACGGGCAAACTAATACTGATTTTATTTACAGTCATACTCATAGTATGAATTACATTACTACTATTTTTCGTGTTTGTCAATCTCGTATGAAATCACCGTACCTCATACACAGACACTCCCCCGAAACAAACGATGGACGTGATTTTAAAAGCGGCAAAAAATCGGTTCCTGTAATGCCTACCATCGTAATCACATGTGACACTCGATACAATAAAAGGAGTTCTTTTTTCCTTACAAGCGGCGTATCGCTTGAAAATAAAAAAGTATTCATATCCGTCATTTTTGACTCATTTTGCCATGTCATTAGTCGGTGACCCGACACGCTTCTACATGATGTGTACGAAGGCACCATCGTATCTACCCAATCAGATGAAGCGACGACACACGAATCTTTAGATGGGATGCTATTAAGATACATAAATGCTTTTTGTATATCGATGGGGATGTACACCTGCGGATTGTCGATTTTAGATTCCATTTTTCGTAAAGAAGCTGATACACTTACATACCAAGAAGGAACACTCAAAACGATAACTATAATGACCAAAAGCGTCAACGTACTCTTTCGCTTGTATGTACGTTCAATCCACAAAAGTCCCTGCGTAGCCAAGATACCAAGCGCAATCCATTGGTATCCTGCAAGATACCGGCTATTTGAGAGAGGTAAAAACGGTCCTATCACAAACAAAAAAACCCATCCTACTATTACCCAGCACACGAGCATACGAGAAATTGTGTTTGTCCCAAATCCTACGACTGCTCCAAGAAGAGCTACCCATAATACTGGACCAAACGATTGTATATACGCGCGTACAGAAACAGCAAGCAAGCCTCCTTGCTCCCACGGTGGGGCGTACGTCGTCCACGGAAACGAAGAGTGCGCCAGCGACTGATGATACAGCGCGACTATCCCTGCTACACCCATACTGATTACCCCGAGAAGGAGCGTCTGGGTGTTCATCGTTCGTTTTTTTATAAAACTCATCACGATCTCTATCCCCAACCATATTCCTATCGTACTAACGTAGGTAATAAGGATGACCGGACTTATAAACCCCATAATGATCGTCATCATGACTGCAAATATCATCGGTAACAGACGATCTCTAAGCGAGCGTGATTGTTTTTTCACCGAATCAGTCAATAAAAGAAGCAGCAGCAAAAAGAAAATTTTTGACCACAAATGGTGCGGTATAAATGACAAACGCATCAACGGGTCAAGCTCGGTCCATACACGAATAAGAGAAGGAACGTGTACTCCGTTTTGTCCCCAGTCTGGCCAAAATGTAGCGGATAACGTAATGACCAGCGCGCCAATCCGATATCGTAAGTCTGGAAATACCCGCCGTATTACGCCATATATACACCCCATCAGAGTTACGGCTCCGGTAACCCTCGCAATGGTATACAACGCATCCATCCCCAACGGAAATATGAGCGCTACTTTACCCAATACAATAAAAAAAATCGCCACAAGCTGTGGTGTAAATACCTCGGGCGTCATACGAGTGGTAGATAACCATTGCCCATCGTATCCTTGACGCATAAGGTGAAGGTAATAAAAATAATCTTCCGGATAGTTATGAAGAAACGAATAGACTGTTTTCGTCGGCGTTTGAATTGCATACAAAAACGTTTCCAAAAAAGAAAGAACAACAAAAATAACAATGACGACAGTTACCACTCGCATTTCTTTCGTTCCCATAGATCCCATGAGCGTATGATATACTAAAACACAAGAAAAATTACGCGAACCCTTGAAATCCTATAGTAAATCTGTTATACTCTATTATTGATGAATATACCTGAAGCAACACCTGTTCATCGTTCATACGAACATCTGCATTTTAATCTCGACGTCCTCAAAATGAGCAAAGAGGAGAAACTCGATTGGCTGGCAAATCATGCCCTCGCTCTGGAGCACAAATATCTTCGCCAAATTCATGGACTTCCCCAAATCGCGCCAGAAGGAAAAATTCAATTTTTGACGGGCGGCAAACTAAAAGACGTAACGAAAGCGATAGATTTTGACGGCTTTCCGATACATACGCGCTATATCACTAAACCCAAAGATCCCTCACCTAAATTAGGAGAGATACCAGAAGCACTCGGTGAAATTTCAAACTGGTTTGAAAAATATGCAGAGAACAATGGCAGGCATATCCCTGCTCCATCCAAAATTGCGCCAATGAACGAAATCGGTGATATAATTTTCTGTTTAGCAAACCTTACCTCGCTTGATAAATCGGCACCCCTTGCATACACCCAATACATGGAAGAAATAGCCAGCTCACTTGGTGTCCCACTAGACAAACTCCTCACCATTACGGTACTCAAGTATAATTATCGATTAGGTCAAGGCAAAAGCCAAAAAAATCATCAAATAGAAGACCAAATTCTCGCATCGTTTCTAGAATCTGCCAAAAATCCAGATGGATCACCATACATAAGAGAACCAACAAATGAACAGTTGCATTCGACGTTCCATACATTATCAGGAATTGATAATTTGCTCGTCAATCGAGTACACGACTTAAAACAACTCCGTGACTTAGGTATTGCACCGTATACTAATAAATCTTCATAAACTCTTCTGGTCGCCACGCTTTGTATTTCGTATGATAGTCTCATGAGACTTCCTCTTTTGTTTGCCTTAGCCATTGTTATTCGTCTCCTCCTCATCCCCAATCCGGGGTTTGAAGCAGATATATCATTTTGGAAATCGTGGGGGCTTGCCACCTACGACAAAGGAATTGTGGAAGGCATGAAGGTGACCAATAACAACTATCCCACCCCTTTTGCCTATACCCTAGGCGGCATGGTGTGGGTGTATAGCATGTTTCAAGACCCACACATCTTTAATGATTTCTGGAACAACACGAACCTTCTGTTTCTCACGATAAGTAAACTCTTCCCAATCTTGGCTGATGTTGGCATTGCCGCCATCATTCTCTATATCGGAAAAAATACCAAAAAACTAGGATTTCCCACTTTGCCTCCTATTGGATATTGGATATTGAGTATTGGATATTTGCTAAGTCCCATCTCAATAATAGATGGTTCGGTGTGGGGACAAATAGACAGCGTGGGCGTGTTTATTTTTCTTATTTCTTTACTTTTTATTCTCAAAAAACAGCCCTTCGTAGGGGGACTTATTTTTATGCTTGCCATGATGACAAAATTACAAAATATGATTTATGGTCCGCTCTTTTTCCTCTTTGCATGGCAATATGGTGGCTTCACGTTCGTAATCCAAGCCATTGCAGGAGCACTGGCGGGTTTTCTCGGACTCAATGCCCAATTTTTCCTCACCAAAAATGCTGATCGAGTACTCGCCTCCCTTACAGAAAATTATGATTATTTCCCGTGGATGAGCCTGAACGCCTATAACCTCTGGTGGATTGTAAGTGGAGCCAAAGGCATGGCGACTTCAGATAAATTAAGCGTCATCGGTATGGTGAATGCGAAAACTGTCGGGCTCCTATTATTTTCAGGATTTTATTTGTTCGCGATGCTAAGACAATTTGTTAAAAACAATCTACAAACATGTATTGAAGGGCTAATTATCATAAACGCTAGCTTCTTTCTTTTTCAAACCCAATCTCACGATAGATATGCATTTCCCCTCTCGGTCTTTATTCTTCTATTAGCTCCATTTGTAAAAAACAAAAAACTTTTTATACTCTTGTATTCTCTATTTACCGTGTTTTATTTTTATAATCTTCACACCGCACTGGTAATAAACTATCCAAATAACGGCATACCCCTTCTCTCTCTTCTCACACAGCCATTTTTTACTATGACAACGTCATATATTTTACTCGGACTATTTAGTGTATTTCTTTTTTCTCTCACAAAATTATTTGTATTAGTTCCTATCGTTGTAGTAATTATCCTATCAATTCTCAACCTGCCATTACGTACAAAAAATCCTATATCTTTAAACAAGATAACACCCTTTGTAAGCGAGCAGCAATATGGCACACGACAGATTGATAAAACGGTCCAAGGCTCGTTTGGTGGACCAAATACATGGACACGACTCTCCGTCCAATATGCATTTTATAGACAAGGAATCGGCACACACGCCAACTCCAAATATACCTATAATCTCAATAAAAACTTTTCTCGCTTTGAAACGGATTTTGGCATAGATACAGAATCGGGAACCAAAGCGTCAGCCATTTTTGAAATATATGGCGATGACACATTATTATTTCGATCAGAAAAAATGGGTCGATTTGATCTCCCAAAGCATGTCAGTGTCACTGTGGTCGATGTCAAAAATCTTACGCTCATCACGACAGACGCAGGGGACGGCAATACGGACGATCATACAGACTGGTTACATCCTAAACTATGGCCAAAATAATCGGCATTACTTTTCTCCTTTTTGCTATTGGGTTTAATCTGTGGACGTACCGCATGGAACCTACGGCAAAAACAGATCCAAACGACAATACGTTTCAATACGCGCTCGTTGATAGAACAAACCAAATATGGGACTTCGCACTCAGCACTCGGAACTTTCTACTTCTTTTTGACCACTGGGTACCCAATTGGGCGCAAGGATACAACCTCCCCTACTACTACTCTCACATCCCACAAATAATAATTGTTGCCTCTTGGCGCATTTTTTACTTTGGATCGCTTTTTCAATATTATCACTATGTGATCTATCTCTTGCTTTGTCTTTTTCCTTTATCTCTTTTTGTCGCACTTCGTATCATCGGACTTTCTTGGATTTCCGCAGGACTTGGCGCACTTATTGCTTCGCATCTTTCCACCGACGGATTATATGGACTAGATCCTGCATCATTTCTCTGGCGAGGATATGGTCTCTCAAGTCAGCTCTTTGCCATGATCTGGCTACCTCTTGTATTAGCATATGCATTTCGTGGGAAAATAAAGCCAACGATTCTTACGCTTGCGCTCACAACTGCCGGCCATCTTGGAATTGGTATCATTGCATTTTTTAGTGTTGCCATTGTTGGCTTCAAACACATAAAAAAACTTCCAATAATTTACGGTGGCGTTCTACTTCTTCTTGGGTATTGGATTATTCCAATTCTTAAAGATAGTGCGTACCACAATATCTCTGTCTGGGATCCTATTTGGAAATTTGACTCGTACGGCTATCGTGAGGTGTTGAAAAATCTCTTCAACGGCGATCTGTTTGATTTTGGTCGCCTCCCCGTTCTTACGTTACTCGTATTCATCGGCATATTTGTTTCATTGTTGAGTATTGAGCATTGGTCATTGGGTATTCTTTTTCTCTTCTGGCTTTTATTTTACTTTGGTCGTACCACATGGGGCGGACTCATTAACCTTATCCCAAGTATGGAAGAATTCCATCTCTCGCGCTTCATCGTCGGTGTTCACATCGCAGGATTATTTTTAATACCAATAGGTTTTGAGTGGATCATAAAAAAATTCCGTCCAGCAACACTATTAATCGTATGTATTGGATTATTGGTTTATCCTCAAACTCTCCGTTATAGCGCTCACAATGACTTCCTCATCAAACGGGCGAATACAAACGCATCCAAGGTCGAATCCGATACTGCAGCGTTACTCGAGACTCTACGCTCTACACTTTCTACTAACCCTGGTCGTGTCTACTTTGGCCGCGGTGGTGGATGGGGCAAAGACTTTCGTGTGGCAGAAACACCGATGTATCTTTACATGTCTACCTTTGGCATACCGACACTGACATGGCTTCCAGAGACATGGTCACCCAATTCAGACACAGAGCAGTATTTTTCTGAAAATATGATCAATCACTATACACTCTACAACGTGCGCTATGTCGTGACCCCTATCGATCTTCCGCAAGACAAAATCCAACCCTTTTGGAAGCTTCTCACCGCCTCAAAGACATGGAGAATCTATACAGTCGACACTGAGGGATATATTACAGCAGGATTTCGCCCAACGATTGTCAGTACGGACAAACAATCATTTCGAAATGTCGTACGACTTTGGATTCAGTCAGACAACACACATGCCAAAAATCTCTATCCTCAACTGACATTTGACACAAACTATCCCAAGAATTCTGGATTACCCAACTTTCGCATGATAGACGAGGTGACGTACAAAGTGCCAGATGGATCCACCCATAACCTTTTTGCAGAAGCCCCCATATATCAATCACCAATCACCAATACCCAAATCCCAACAATTCTTTCTCAATCCAATGATAACGACATGATTTTTAAAGCCACGATTGATGTTCCAGAGAACTGTACTGAATGTATCGTCATTTTGCACCAGACGTATCACCCATCGTGGAAGGCAACCATCGATGGAAAACTCGTCGAAACGCTTATCGTTTTCCCTTTCTACACCGCAGTAAAAGTGGATTCAGGAAAACATGAATTGGTATTCTCATATCGCCCCTCGGGGATAAAAATAGTACTACTTATGATTTCTCTGATAACTTTAGGTTCTCTCCTGTACCTTTGCAGACGGGCACTCTTTTCACATACTTGACAAAATAAGTATATATTTTGTATACTATGATTATGAAATATATCCATCGTAGCTTGGAATCACAGGTGATCTCCATACTCTCATCTGGAAAAGTTCTCGTGCTTGTTGGTGCTCGACAAGTGGGGAAAACGACGCTTATTCAAAATATAGTGAAAGACACGCGTCACACATTTCTCAATATGGATCGCACCATAGATGCAAATCGCCTCCATACTGCAAGCCTCCTGTCGCCTGAAGAAGCGATGCGAACACTTGGAAATCCTAACACTCTGGTCATAGACGAAGCGCAACGCATCCCCCAAGTAGGACGGATCGTCAAAGGCTGGTTTGATAGCAATATACAGTGCAAAATCATCCTTCTTGGCTCATCTTCACTGCAACTTCTTGATCATACGGCGGAACCGCTCACCGGCAGAAATCTCAAATGTATACTTCCCCCACTCTCTATAAAAGAAGCGCTGACGACGCAATCATGGTTTGATACACACATTCCCACCTCGATTACTACAAAAACCTATCACGCCCAGTTGCACGATTTTCTTCTCCAACGCATGACCTACGGCAGCTATCCTGAATCGGTACAACACACCTCACCCACTGCATATCTTCACAACCTCGTAGAGGACTATCTTTTCAAAGATATTTATAGCCTCGGACTCACGCGTTCGCCGCAAACCCTCCAAAAACTTGTACAATTACTCGCATTACAAATTGGCTCGGAAGTCTCTATCAACGAACTTTCTTCATCGCTTGGAATTTCTCGCACCACTGTGGAACGATATTTGGACCTACTGGAACAAACATTTGTTATTTTTCGTATCCGACCATACTTTACCAATGCTCGAAAAGAACTCATAAAAAATTATAAAATCTATTTTTGGGATACCGGTGTACGAAACGCCATCATAGGCCAACTCGAACCAAGAGAAGATAGGGTTGATATAGGCCCTCTATGGGAAAATTGGGTGTTTTCAGAATGGAAGAAAAAGCTAAGTAACGCACAGCGACCCACCTCTCTTCATTTTTGGCGCACAAGGCAGGGTTCTGAGGTAGATATGGTAATCAAACAAGAATCAAAACTTACCGCATTTGAATGCAAATGGTCGACGAAAAAAGATACGCGTAAAAGTCTCTTTTCCTCTGACTATGGTGTCCCCGTCACTCCTATGAATCCTGAAACGATTTGGGCGCATCTTTTGTGATGTATACTAATTCCCCGAACACCCACCTTCGGGCAAATATGAAATAATCCCTTTATTCTTGTATTAATTTCAAGCAGTACTTATACTACAATCATGAACCACTCTATTCCCAAAGACGTCCAAATGATTGTTGATCAAATCATAACTAACTATAAACCACAAAAAATAGTTCTTTTTGGCTCACACGCTGAGGGACATGCGACGAAAGATAGCGACTATGATCTTTTCATGATCAAAAACACTTCTGGAACTATATCCAAACGTCAATACGACGTATGGAAATCTATCGATAACTGGAGCATACCCTTTGATTTTATTGTCTATACCCCAGAAGAAGTCAAACAAGCAACTATTGATAAAAGTTGGTTTCTCAATCAAATAGAAACGAAAGGAAAAGTATTGTATGCCAATTAACGCCCAGCGTTGGCTCGACAAAGCCACCACCTGCTGGCAGACTTAGGACGAGGACTGCGCCTTGAATCTATGTTTTGCGTATCGCGTGAGGATAAAACGTATCAAAGGAAAGGATGCCATCAAGACCATATTTCTCTATCACCGCAAGATTGGCACAATCGACAAAGGAACATCCTTTTTTAGTTTGTTTGAGAAAAAGCTCCCATGCTGCGTTTTCTAGCGCTTCTTCAAGATGAATTTTTATCAGATCTAAATTCGGATATTCATTATAAAATCGTCTTACATCATCCATATCAACCTTATGGCTTAGTACTGTTCCAACCTCTTGAAGCACATGACCTAAACAATAGAGTGTACCGTTGTCATTTTTTACTTTTTGATATATCGTGTTGGATCGCTTGTGATGAGGATCATGAGGCACAAATAGTCCAAATAAAAAGTCTGAATCTACGAGTAATTTCATATTGCATACTTTTCGTAATATTCATGAAATACATCCACAGCATTTGTCTTAACTTTCGCTTTGCAGGCCCCAATAAATCCTTTTCCCCACACTTTCTTTCTCTTTGTTAGTACAGTAATATCTTTTTTCAACACCTCCCTAGCTCCCTCACGAAGAAGCTCGGAAATATTCTTTTTGCTTGTGGCTGCCAAGAGTGTCAAGTCTCTATGGAGATCATCTGGTATATATACTTGCGTTCGTATCATATAGGCCCATTGTATGTTGTATGTTGTATGTTGTCAACATACACATATCCGTCCCCCACTGTAAATATCTATTCGACCACACTTGGGGCACGGACACCGAGTGGCTTGTCATTTTTCATCACGTATAAGCTGCTTCATATGTAATGATTCTGTAATCCTGTCAATACATTATTTTTAAATCGGCTCTTCCCTTTGTTCATGTCACGTATCACAGCATGTGTTTTGGTGACCGAACTCTCGATAGTGACTAGTTGCTGCGACCATCTATATACTTCAGGTTGTGGCAGTTTTATTTCGTCATTTTCTTCTAGATTATTACGATTTTTTTGAAATATATTTCTTACTGCGTTAAATAACTCTATCCCCGCTTCTTTCACTTGCGTCACTGCGGGTGAATTGCCTGTCATTTTTCCTCCGACTACTCCTAGTAGAAACTTCCCGACACGATAGACAAGGTATCCAATCCGGATAGGTGTCTGAATCACGAAAGATATCGCATTTGATACCGCTGATTGTGTAATAGCGGCAGGTGCCATAACCAATGGGTTTATCTGCGCGCCAAATGCATTGCCCACCATTTGCGCCAAACTATTGATGATAAGAAACGCGACGGTTTTACTGGTTGCCGCACGAAGCATTAAATGTCCGACTGGTGTCAATGGCGATGTCACGGCATCGGTAAGTGGCGCAACAGAAAGATTGAAAGGCAACGCAAACGCTTCCTCTGTATCTAAAGTATTCCATAATCGTCTCACCGGTACAAAGCGCAATATTTTCTGTTGTGGGGTTGTGGCTTCAAAGACTGGCACAGTCTTTTTACCCTGCAACGTCAGAACCGATATGTCACTTACACGATGAATTTCATATCCCTTTGCCTGTAATTGCTCGATCGTTGTTTCTGAAAACAGTGTCGCGTGGGTAATAGATCTCCACAAAAATGATTGCACTATGTCTACGGGGAGATGGATAAGGTCAGACACAAGAAATACACCAGTTATCACGCGGGCTACCACCTGATCATTCTGTTGTAGGTAGGTAATAATTTCTGAAAGAGTAATGGGGTCAACAATACTTGCACCTACAGATTGAAGCATTACGGGTGTTTGCATCAAAAAATGAAATATCTCCGGGCCATAAGCATATAAAGATGCTCCAGTAGAAACTATCCCAAGTCCACCCAATAACCAAAATGGCGTTTTCATTTGTGATATATTTTGTAACAAATTTTCATATTTTGCATTTTTCTTTAGATTTGTGACGATGAGTTCTGGTAATTTGTTTTCTTCTGTGATACTAAACCGTCTCGGGCCCTGTGGCCCTGTAAACAAATTCTGAGGTTTTTTTCCATTGAAAAATGTTTGTATCTGAATCACGAGGCTAGGACGAAGAGTTTCGAGGAGTTGCTGCGCATTTACGTTAGGACTATTCGTAAGAAGTGCCTGATACTCTTTCGTTCCCTCAACAGCTGCCACCCAATCATCTATAGTGATTGGTTTCCCATCCAACTCTTTCTCCAACGCAGGGCGCAAGGACTCAATAAAATCCGCAGTCACAACAGATGTGATATTTTTCACACGAGCTTCCCTTATTTTCTGCGCCTTCACCTCCGCTTCCTCAAGTGACATGTCAGGATTTAACACAGGTAGCCCAGTATCGGCATACGATAAATACGTAAAGTCATATGATCCTGCCCGAAGCAGTTGCAACGACTGTGTTAATTCATCAAATCCGTATGTTTGTAGCATTGCAGAAAAATCGTCATTGTTTTGTTGTTGTCCAATGTCCATTGATACAATTATCCGCTGTACCACCTTCATCACAGATTCTGGATTCTGCGATAAAATAGAATCATCCAAAAGCGCTTCAGAATCAATTTCTTTTTGAATATCACGAAGAATTTGCCGTCTAAAGTGAGACAATCCTCCATTTATTCTCCTTAATTGTGCATCAAAACTATTGACGTAATAATACTTCGCTTCATCAGATAAAAGCTTCACTTCAGACTCTGAAAGTGATGTACGAATACTATTCGTAGACCATGTTTTTACTTTAGACATATCCCCACGAAATAAACGGCGCTGGAGAGCTACCATAAAATCTTCTGAAGACCGTCCATTTCCATCCGGTTTTATATGAAGAAAGTCTGCGATGCTTGACGCCACAAGAGTAAACTCATAAATTTCAGTATCTGAAAATTTTTCGCCATTTGATGATTGTTCAAGTACATGGTCAATCTGTGAAAACAACACTTTTGCCAACGGAGAAACGACAGAAAATGGCACAGTAAGTAAAGATGGTCCATTTGAATCATCTTCTCCACGAATCATTGTTCCTGCAATATTTTTTACTCTTTCACTTCCAAATAAAAATGACCCATTATCAATTCCATCGGCAGTAAACCAATTTGTTCTGTCTGCGACAAACCAAATCCAATCAAGGTCTATATTTGGATTTATATACGCAACAACTCGTTCAAGCGGTGTGGCACCCGTCTCGATTGATGCTATCGTATGAAACATCGTCCTACTGTCCACCGTGTCAAATACCCCATCATCAATAGCATGCCTCACAATATTCGTTCGATCCATAAAGAACGCAAGACCATGACGCGCAGAATCAGCCTGAAGTAATGTTGAAAAATCCGGATAATCTTCTGTTAAAATATCCGACATTCTCCGCCCAAACATATCATTTGTTATCGATTGAGGTAAATATCTATCAAGTTTTTTTAAAACAACACTCTGTTCTCCTACCCCCAGACTAGACGATGATGGCACCACATTCAAATTTTTTGGAAATATAAATGGGAATACTTTACGCAATTGTTGTCCTGCCCGCACTGTTTTCTGCATCCACAACAAAGCTGAAGGGTAGCGATCAAGATTGAAATTTTTAATCACTCGTCCAAATGCGGTACAGCCCGATGTTGCCCCCAAAACGTCTCCATCTTGAGAAAAATCCGCCGCATATACTCGTGATATACTAAAAAGCGGTGTGGGGGTACTCGAGTAGGAAATCTGTGTTATAGTAGCACTTGGATGATAAGCCAGATTTGACTCTACTCTTGTAGAATCTCCAAAGTCCCCGCGAGGGGATTTTTTGGTGGTATCAGCAACAGAATCCCCTCCTCCACACTCTTTTTGAAGCGCCTCCAACTGAGCCTTTTTCTGCAATTCTTTATCATTGAGAGTCTTCACGTCGCCAAATATCGCCCGCATGATCGAACCTGCAAATGCGCGAGTCTTTATAAGCGCACCCTCAAAAGATATTTGGTTTTGCGTTGCATTCTCCCTTGTCCTAATCTGATCAAAACCAAAGCGACTATTTGATTCAGAAAGCCCAAATGGCCCATTGAGAATAGAATTTTGTTGATCTATGTTTTTTCCCCAATTTCCAAAAACTTCATCAGTCGTAAGATGGAAATATCCTATGATTTGCGAAGCATCATATCCTCGTAATTGCGCAAACGGAATAATAAGTTCAGAAAAATCTCCGTTTGCGCTCATACGATACAGTGCCAATTTTCCCTCTTCTGTATCCCAATCAAATAGCTTTGCTTCTTTGAGTGTCTGTAATATAAATATCAACCCTTGAGCTCCTTTCCAATAAAATATTTCCTCAAATTTCTTCGTTGACAATCCAACCTTATCAGCAATCAAATACTGCAAAGTAGTAACCACGAGCTCTTGAGATTCGTCATGATTGACACGTGCAGTTCTATTTCCTATAAGAAATATGTGCAATTTCTCATGAAGCATTTCGACAGCCGCCCATACAGGATCATCAATTATACTTTGTGCGATAATAAGCCCTCCGCCTGTAGCGCTCCCCCGCGCTCCCACTGGTAATGATCGAACAATCGTTATGTCGTTTACTGGATCTGAAGGATAATCAATCGCATACTGATATCCAGGCAACAACTGATACATCAATGATGCAAGTGTAGAAACAAATTGAGCGGGCAGACCACTTTTCTGCACCTCTTTTGAAATAATCGCACCTATGACTCGTTTTTTTTCTGCAACAGTGCCAAATGGGAAATTAAATTGTACTTGAGATGAAACGAAATCCGGTATAGTCGTGAATTGATCACGTTCCACGACAGCTTGTTCTCTATTAAATGCATCACTTGCGGCAATCGCGCTTTCTTCATGAACAGGAATATAATCTCCAAGATCAGCGGCATTTTGAAAAGAATCCCAAATATCTTTTTGTTTGGTATCCAATGCCAATATGTCTCTCACTACATGGCGCGCTATCCATTTTCGATCAGAAATACTCAAGTTTTCATATACATTAAGCTCATTCATTATTTGATCTTGAAGTGACTCGTCAATCTGTATGAAGCTCTCTTCGACTCGTTGGATTCGATCTATCAATATCTTTATAGATTTGGGTATTTCATCGCGTATTGCTAATCGAACTTGCTGTCCAACCCACTGTTTCCTCACCCCTTGCCATAATTCACCCATCCTCTCCCAAAGCTGCATCTGGATCGGTTCGGCAAAATGCGGTATCCCCTGATCTCCCCACCATTTTTTCACTTTACCCACTGTAGTTCTAACAAAAACTTGAGCCCTCTGCCACCAAGGTTTTCCTTGCACTACTTGAATAGTATCAACTGTCGCATGTTCAACACTTAGTGCTTTAATATAGGCTGCTGCCTTTTCTAACGATTCATTTATATATGGAGAGTCCCCATCATGGTTGTATGGAATATAGGCAACAATTTCTTCTGGTTTGACCTCTAGTTTAAGAGCGACTTCATAATTATTTACATGCTCTAGTCTTTCTTTATGAATGCTTAGTATTAAAACTCCGCCTGTTTTTTCACCCCCAGTATAACGTGAAGCTTGTGTTATGTCGGTTGATGCCGATACATATGGAGACAGATTGGTAGGCGTGACTTCACCTGAATTTGAAAATACGTTTGTGACAATTACTGCGTCTTTGTAAGTTAATCCAAGATCACCATATGGGTTACCTGATGATAAATACTTATTGATAGATGACTCTAGTAGATCTAAATTTTTTAACAATTCAGGGTTTATAGTAGAAACTCTCATTAAATTAAATCTTTCAGGAGAAGGATTGTTGACAAAGTTGTTTACCGCTTCTATCAATAAGGGGTTCTGAGGATCGTAGCGAATAATATTGGATGTTTGATCGAATACTAAAGTTGCATCGTTTATCCCTCTGTACACAACAACATTCTCATCTTTTGGTGAATTATAAATAATCGCACTCTTTGGCCCAGAACCCGAAGAGTATTCGGGCAGATCGATAACTTTGCCGGGGTATTTTAATTTTTTTAAAAGAACCTCGTTTTCTACGTGGGTTATCTCGGGTCCACCCCACCATTTTCTCACTGCACCCCACGCCCGCTGCCACAAAGGTTGTAACCTTACTTTTTGAATAGAGTTAACTTCCTTTGCAGGCACAGCCAATATATTTGCCGCATTTCCTGTGTCTATAGCAGGAGCGTTTTGTTGAATAACACTCGATCCCTTAAATTCGGTAGAGGCTATAAATGTAAATAGCGCTTGAGTTTTTTTCTGATCCTTATAAAGGGTGACTTGTTTCCCAAATGGAGCTTTGATCGGTGTTTTTGAATCATATTTAGTGGTAGGCGCCTTCATACCCTCATACCAGTAATATCCTCCTTCTTTTGGAATTACCCTTGTTAGTTCAGCTTCGACTTCTTGTACTTCCATACCAACAGAAAGTATGGCGCACCCACTGTCTGCCGCAAAAACTGATGGAATATGGAGAAATCCAGAACTACCACAACCAGAATTGTCTACAGCTGATGTAATAAGATCTTCATAGGTAACAACAGGCGTCCCTTGTGTTTTGAGCCAAGTACTAAAAGCCCGATTGAGTGGAAATTGACTAATCCATTTATATTGATCCACATACTCTCGATCACCTATTTCAACAGCATCCTTACTCGCTTGTGGTCCTCTATGTTCATACGCAGGTAACATGGCGTAAAACGTCTGCAACGGCCGTGAATGCACACCATAACTATTTATAGAACTATCAGTGTCTTCGATTAAAATTGTCTGAACATAATGACTCACCTCATCATAACTAAACATGTATGTAATATTTTGGTTAATACTCGTAAATATATAATTTTTCTTCTGATGCTTCAGTGGTCCTCCAACCACCTCATAGCTTCCGCGAAGCCCATGAGCAAAATCAGGCATATCTGTGTCAAGGTACGTCGTAGTATCAACTGCATATCCACGCCCCGTTGCTAAAAATGGCCAAAAAGACTCCATTCCACTGGTACTGTTTGTCGGTAATTCAAATTCAGCAGTGTACGTTGGATCTACTTTTTGTGTTCGTGGAATAATTGAATCAAATAATGCAGCAATCTTATCTCCGTCGCTAAAAGAGATATACCCACTCAAATCCACAAACGACCCTGACACTATCTTTTCATCTAACGCAACCTGTATTTCTGCTGGAAGCACTGTATCCTGCTCACCTATCCCCTTACTTAAAATATATCTGGTAGACGAATTGACAAAGCTACTTGGTGTCTTATCACCAGACTGAAGTGGCTCAATAGATGGAATAACTCTCCACGATTCCCCTGAATTACTTTTATAAAACATGCGATATTGTGGCTGTCCATGTGTATATACCACCCCAAGAGCAAAAGACCGATCTTGAAATGGTATTTTTATTGGATCAGAAAGATATACGTATATATCTTTCCCCAGTAAAACTTTTTGAGTAAATTTGATCTGTAATTCTTCTAGCAACACAAGTAGTTCTCTCGGTGACATCGTCGGTACGTACAACTGGGGAGAATAGTAGGCAAGATCTTTTATCAGTTTCGCCTGCTCAGTTGTCTTATCGATCTCTAAAGCTATATTTTCTGCACGTATTGGATTTTCAAATGGTATCGTGCGTTTAAATTGCGAAACAATAAGCTCATTAATATCAGAAACAATTTCTACCACCAACTCTTCTGGTATCCACGACACATAGTTCGTAGCTCTTGTTGGTGTAATATTTAATCTTGTATTTTGTGCAACGCGTTCCTCAACTACTCGCCCAACCTCTGGCTCTGTAGCGGCATATGCATTATTGAGGTAAAGTGCCTCATTTTCCGAAACAACCATCGCTTTAGGCAAACGTATTCCGATAATATTTACTAAACTAGGACTCGAATATCGTAAATGAAGCGTTGAATTGACAGCTTCTTTAGAAGACGCATAGAGCCGTACCTTTGTGGCATCAGTCGTATCACCGAATCTCCCAAAATATCCTGGAATTACCCGCTCATCACTGTTTCCTATCGTGTAGTATACGGTGACCCATTCAGAATCTGGGAGTTTTTCAAGAATACTTTTTTGAATAGCCAACCTCTCATTTCCAGAGGATTTATACACTTTATCTAATGTCTGCGCGTCATATCCCGCTTGTTGCAATAATGCAGTGGTTTTTGGCGAAACATACTCACTACTCATACGAGTATTCGTACCTATACCAGTACTAAACACTGTTTTTAATATTTCTTCTGAGACTGCTGCATTGCCAGTATCAAATGTAGTAGTTAGATTAAATAATCGTGCCAAATTTGGATCTATAATATGTAAAACTTGCTGATCTCCCCACCATTTTTTCATTGCCTCCACTGCCCTCTCCCATACTGGCAAATCTTTCTCTCCATATCTATGCACAAATCCACCTATCAACTTCTGCCATGCTGTGGCTGCCAACACATCTTCGTCTTTTTCAAACTTATTTTCTGGCTCAATTGATACTAGTTTCAATCGTTCCTTTTCCGTAACCCCTAATTCTGCCAATCGAATTGGTCCGCGCTTTTCTAATACGACATTGGTAGAAAGATAGCGTCTCAGCCAATCCCAGTGATGCACTGGTAAATCTTGTCGTGGCAATCCGTTTAAAAAGAAATGAGTATCTATAGAACTCAGCGCATCTTGATTAGACGCTTGCGCCAGCACAGCAAACGCGTTATCTATAATTACAATATTTGCCGCCTCCTGCTCTGTAGTCGACCCCGCATCCGTAAATACCACATCAGTTATAGACAAAGAAGGATGAGAATAATACTGGACACCCCCAATAGAAAGATCCCTCAGTGCGTTTCCTAACGCAGTACGGAGCACTTCGATATCGACCAGAGTACCTTGCGGCAACATGATGATAAAGTCATTAGCCGATGGATGGAATACAATTTGTGCAGTGACCCCCGTCTTTCGCAAGAACTCCCGCGTCACATGCTCGACTACAGGACGAAATTGCTTCTTAATCAGCTCGTCGCCAGCCACATCTCCCAGAGTTTTTTCAAAATCTGTATTGACATGCTTTAAGACTCCTGCAAATCCGACTCGCAACATGCGCACCGCATTCCCGTAGCCTTTGGTTGTACGCACCGTCTCAATGACCCTGACGACATCAGGAAACACACGAAGTGTTTCATCGGGATTTTCTTTCTGCAATGCCGACTGCACATCGTTAGCTGTATCCTCAAGCAGATCATCTACCATCAGCGTCGCCACCACCTGTGTCAAAAACGTTTTAAATCCTTCATCATTTGTGTCTAATGTATCAATAGAATCTAAAATAGCATTGAGCCTAGGGTGCGTCTTTCGATAATTTTGAATCTGCTCTCCTGTATACGGCTTCTGATTTTTAGCGGCCAGCATAAATTTTTGCCTGTCAATACGAGATAGATCTTCTAAGCTAAGCTTTTCTTCAAACGATGTATGAAGCCCTATAGACTGCGATACGATACGATCCTTTACATACAACATCTTTTGATCAGATAGCAACACATCAAACGCTTGCGTCAAAGGGTTGGATGCATTTTTTACTGCGTGTATATCACGTACGATGATGGCATATTTGTCTCCCGTGACACGAAGATACGCATATTGACGGGATCCGTCTTTTATCTTGTCTCGTGCTTTATCAAAAAGCCACATAATTTTTTTTAAAAGATGATCCCCAACTGTATGCTGATCCCATACATTTTTTGCAGACTTATTGGCATTAAAAAGTTCTTGCACATCATCGACGCGCAACACTCGCCAACCGAGTGCTTCCAAAAGTAACCATACTGAAGATCGATAGGTCATCTGTGGCATTTGTCCCGATATATTCATCGCAGCCAACCACTCGTCCGGATCAGACAACTGTGCTAAGGATTTTTTGTCAAACATATCGCGGGTAAGAGGTGGCAACGACTTTTGATGTAACGGATCAAAAAAATGTTCGGTAAAAAGTGTGAGAACTGCAGGATCGCCCAAAAGAAGCGTTTTGAATACTTTGGCGAAAGGATCGGTAGGGCTTCTGTCAGAAAAGGTAAGAAACGCCTGTACTATGGTCGCTGCCACAACCTCCCCTTGCTGCTTACGAAACGAATCGTTTTCAGAAAACGGCGAACGATGTGTAGGCGCCTCAGCTTGCATGAGCTTTTGACTTTGAATATACATACTAACCCCAGTAGGAGCGATAATTTCCCAATCAGAAAAATAGGTTGCCAGTGCTTGTAGCGACTGCTTAACATACACGTCTCCTGTAAGCGCGGACTCATCTTGCCCATCTGCCAAAACTATTCGCACATTCTTGATTTTTTCATCCATAATTATCACGAGTGCAGGCGTACTATCGTATGACGACACCAACAAAACCATCGCCCCACGCTCCATTGATTGATATACCTCATTCTGAATATCGTCATTATTGATATATTTTTGGAGCTCTTCAAGACGAGATGCTTTTTCACTTCTTATCGTCTTTAAATCGATACTTCCCACTGCTAAATATTCTATTTGCTGTATGTCTTGCGCTAACAATTGCTTTTCTAACTCATGAAAAAGTCTTGGAAGATCCTTCGGATCAATGCTTGATGGAATACCATGAGAAGCAAAATATTCTTCATCAAAAATATAGCGTGCGATACCTACCTGATCCAAAAATACTATTTCTCCCTCAGGAGTTACAAGTGCGTTTACATATTTCGGCTGACTGGCTACAACCGTGTTAAGATCCCCGTGTGGAAGTTGTGTATCGAGATACAGCGTCTCTAGAGCAGACTGTAGCTTTTTGTACAGAATTATTTTATCCGTTAATGATTCTGTATCATTTATTGCTTGAAGTAGCGATTTTCCCTGTATATATTCCATTACAGCCATTTGATTTATGTTGTTTGCATCTTTCACCCATCCATAAAAGGCTGGCTTTACCCTTGAAGATATTGGTTGTATTGCCATTTCCTGTCCGTTTAATGAAGCGCGAAATAATTCGTCAGTGGACACATCTATACGCCGTCTCTCACGAAAATCTGGTGGTGGATCGTTCAATAAGGAAGTGTCGTGATACACTTTTACAACCACACGTTCAAACGCCTTGCTCTGAGGCGCCTTACGGTATCCAATGACAACATTCGCCTGAGCACCACCTCCAATTCTATCCTTTGTTACAAACACGAGTGAACCATCACCAAAAAGCGTGTAGTGCGGCGCTCCAAAAGCTTGGAGCCCAATTTTTAATACTAATTGTATACGATCAGGTATCAATTTTATTTCCTCTCTCGCGTACCGCCATGTCCCTGGTTGCAGCGCTGCACGAATTTGTGTAGGTAACGAGGAAATGGACGATATATTGGTCAATAGTGGTGCTACATATGGCACAAACCATGGAGCGACGTATTGATTGAGCAAATTTCCTATGACGGTTAAAATATTTGAAAGGACGGTCGGATCAGCTCCTGTAGCACTTCCTAATTGTCTTGGCAACAGCAACGCTGCTGATCCAGTAATTTTTTTCCAAAAAGATTCTGGTTGTGAGCTTGTGCTGTTTGCGGTAGACACGTCTGTCCTCACCCCAGGTAAATCAAAATACGATTGAGGTACGTAAATCCCCAATGGGACATCTACATTAAATGATAAATTGATCTGCCTATCCTTTCCAACCTTTATAGTCGGATATAATGTACCCAAGTCAAGAATTGCTCCCTCTGTAAGCGGTGTCCATTCATCTTTTTTTAGATGCTCAGCATTAAGCTTGTATTGGAATGCACTACTTGTTTTTATATATAACAATCCATTTTCTGTTCGCAATCGAAATGCCTCATCAGGAAACTGATTTGCTGGAAGCTTTATATCAGACGTTGATCCTGATCCAGCCACTAATTCTTTTTTCTTTGGATTCTCCACCGGTAATTGTTGTTGGAAAAATATAAATTGTGTCCCCAAATCATCAATAGGCACACCGTTACTATATCCAAGTGTTGATAATTTTTCAGCGGCTTGCTTTGGATTTTGACTTCTCTGCAACACTTCTTCTATCACATCATCTACAGAATTAAACCGATCAGGAATTTTTGATTGCGAAACCTTAGACACCCAATCAGAACTCAGCATTATCCTGTCCCCAGGCTGCAGTTGATATATCGATATATGTATCTGTTCGACAGACAACTTGCCATACCCGAAGACCTTTGGAGCGCTTGTTTCCACAGAGTCATACGCCTGCACTGCATCCCCTGCTTCTAATAATGGTTGTAATATACTACCTTTAAATAATGGGACACCTTGTGCATCATATAACTGACCCATGTGATAAATTTTTCCATTTCGTAAAATACGAGCCTCTGCATCTCCTATTCGTATCATCATGATTTTATTATTTGGTAATAATTTTGCGATCACGCCTGTAGTAGGAAATTGACCTAATTCTTCCGCCAAAACTCTCTCACTACTCGCCAACTCACCATTTAATACTTGACGAAATCTTTCTAAATTTTCTTGTGTCCACACCCAAGTGGCCTTTCGTATTTGCCCAATCTTATCGGATTTAAAAAAGTCAATAATATTATTAAATAATCGTATTGCGCCTTTCTGAGAATTAATAAACTCTCCGCGTAAAACAGATACTCCATCAGACACCATAGCCACACCACTTTGAATACCAAACGCTGCATAGTCATTTATACTTACCCCTTTTTGTGGGATTTCCGTGTTTAAATATCCCTCAGTTAAGAGCGCATGAGAAATCAAATATTCATCATCTTTTGTAGGACGCAATTGCGAAATCAACGGTGTTGGCAGTGGGGTACGATCGTTCTCATCTTCAACACGCGTCTGCTCATCAATCGCAATACGAGACTGTGCAGTATTCAACGAAAATCTCGCAAAAAATGGTGTGCTCCATTTCAAAAATGAACTTTGAAGAATAGTCTCTGGCGCAGGCATCCAGGCACGAATTTTATCCATCACATATTCTGCAGCGGGTTGGGCAGGTTTCTCATTTACTAAGCTTTGTTTTTCATCAATAGTAATTCTAGTATTTGATCGTATCAACTCTTCATCTACTCCTACTGTCTGAGCCATAATTGCAGTCAAGCGATTCGCCCGCTCGTTCTTCTTAGCTCTTGCAATCAGTCGCTGAATCCGATCTTGACTCCACGTACGAAATAATTCACGCGTTGAAATGGAAATATGCACCAAACTAATCTGAGGAAACTGATCCTGATTCGCAACGATATATTGTAATGCATCTTTTCCGCTTACTACTCCATTTGGCGTATTCACATCCCAGCGATCATCTAGTGTAAACCCTAAATTATTCACAGCAAACGCCGCCATCACAAGATTCGTCGAACCCACAAGCTTCCTTGGTCGGGAAAACGCTGATAAAGATCGAAGTCGCGAAACAAATGAGTCCATGTCGACCAATCCTAATCCCATCGTAAGGGCGTCGTAATCATGATTCTGCTTGACGCTTATTGGAACAAAATGAATATTCCAAGATTGAAACGGAATATATATATTTTCAAAAATTGGATGATCATAAAAAAACTCAGTCATTGACTGTCCAATTGATGTATCTGTTAATCTCAAAAGCTTTATACCTTTTGACAAAAGATCCACTAACACTGTGTTTATAGTTGGAGCATCAAATCGTATGGCGCCATGAGCATCTGCTCCCTTTTTAAGCTCTTGTATAAGCCGAAGTGCATCGGTGTCCAGTTGTGTAAGCCGTTGCCTAAATTCATCATCTGAATAATTATGCATCAATGATTGATCATCTTTTATAAGAGCGCTAAATACCATTTGCTCGAGACCGAGATGAACAAGCACATCCTGATTGTCTGCAAACAATGAGGTTCCAATTATTCTTCTGATCTCCTCGCGAATTATTTTGGTGTTTCGTATGCTTATGATGGTGCGCAATAGAGTTCCCACAACTTTTTCTTGTTGAAACGTATTTTCTGAATTAACAAGGCCAATCTCAAATTTCATTTTTCTTAAAAGCTCATCTATCACAATAGTTCTATCGTTACTTGAAAGTTCGGTTGAATGTAAATACAACAACGTAGAAAGCATGGTCTTATTCCCAGATGCTTGAGACATACGAGAAGGCTCCTGTTCAAGAATGAGTCGGGGGAGTTGTGCCAGCAACACAATTGGGTGAATTTTCGACACGTCGATGTTAGCTTCTTCTGCGATAGCGCGAACACGCTGATCATCTAATCTAAACTGCTCAGCAAGTGATGAAATTATGTCATCTGATGTATATGTGTCGGTTTGCGGTGTGATACTCTCCACACCTAATATCAATACACGAAACTGTGACCAAGTCGCGATAAATCGATCATATAATTGATGAACATTATCAAGTATTGAAATAATCGGTGGCTCCATCCCGAATGCCACAGCTTCCTCAGTTACACCAATAACATTACTGAACGCACACGGATTCGACAGGCCACCACCATCTTGTGCATATACTTTTTCTATCAACATGGCGCTGCCACATGCACGATTTTGTATAGAACTAGTTACATTTCTCACTACTTGCTGTGCAGGTATTACGATGGGATCATACGCTCGATGAAGCGCTTTTCCTGCTCGCACCGCCTGGAGAGCAAACCTCGGATCAATGCGTTGACGCACTTGTCTGATAGCTTGTGTTATAGATTGTTGCGTCGGAATCGGTTGCACTTTAGCTGGTGCAGTCACAACAGGTTGTTCTACATTTTGAGCTGTATTACTAATCCGCTTCACTTCTGGAGAAAAATTTTGTGAAAAAAGATATTGTACTGATTGTTTCAGAGAGGTATCAAGTTGCCACAATGCTTTCCACCAGTACATAATTGCTTCTCGAACAAGAGATCGTCGTGCATCCGGACCTTTAAAATACTCATCAAATTCGGCATCATATCTACGCTCATCAAAAGATGTTACCCCTTCTCTTTTGAATGTAAGCTCCTTTTGATAATCCGCATTGTGCCGTGCGATAATGGCTGCTTTTGCTTTCCATGTATTTATACTTTTTTTCACCTGACCGCTCATCAAATTTGATTGCGCGGGTATAGGCTGAACTTTAAATGCTGCCTGCGCGTCTTCCTTATATATTTCATTTGTTATGATGTCTTGAAATGGCTTATAATAATTTCTCACTGCATCAACATCCAATTGTTTATAGGTCCATTCACCAAAAGATTCTTTGTTATTCCATGTTGGCAAATATCCAGGACCTAATAAAATATTATATGCGGATAGGAATGGTAGCTTAATTATTCCTAACGACGATTCTTGTGGAATAAGTGTGATGGCATGTAAATTTTGAACAAGATAGTACAAAAAATAATCAGTGAGTGTCTTATGTTGTTCACCCGCAAAATCTCTCGCTATTTGATCTCTCCGAATTAAATCAAACAATAGTCCTTGATCTAACTCACCATTTGATCCAACCCAGGGGGTATCAGTTTCAAAACTTTTTCCTTGCTGAATTATAGCTAATATATGCTGCAGTTCAACTAATAAACTCTCAAAACCATTATCATTTTCCACTCTTTTAGCCAGATCCTTTGAGATTTCTCCAATAACTTGAGCGAGCCGGACAGTTCTCCCGCCAGTTGAGTCACCGAGAAATCCTTCTCCGTGACGGAGTCGAACATAATCAAGAAGGGTTGCACCGTCCATTGTGTATTCCACTCCGGATTCAAAAATAGTTCGCGTTGCTAGTTTATCATCAAGTGCATCCGTGATAGTTGCAATTGATGTTATGGTTATACCATTGGGATATAATGCGTTTATCGCATCTCTAAATCCGTTAAATCCAAACGCTGTTACAGAATCTATAGGTCTACCCGTCAACCATTCAAAACGTAATCTAGCATTTACCATCGGATCATTCTGATTTCCATCGCTTACGATGGGAAATAAAATATTTTGTTGAAACGTTATCCCAGCAGGGTCTTTTGGCAACAGTTTACCCATAGCGTCATTAATTTGAGATCCGTCTGCCATAAAAAACTTACGAGAAAGCGCTATGAATGAAAATTCACCTGTTTGAGTGTTAAGAAACACAATGATATTTTGATCGTTCTTAGTCGACGTAATTGGAATATTTGGATCCTCGTCACCTATGCTGTTTAAATGAGAATCCATGCCTAAAATAAGGAATGAAACTATTGGGTTTTCAAATACTGCTTTTTTTTGTTCATCTGTCGGATTTGCTACTCCTACTATTCGTAGCCAAAAAGATTCTCCTTCAAGGTTTGCTAGTAGAACCCGTTGATTTACTGCCCATCTATAAATTCCTTTTGACATGAATGCAACAAGTGGATTTTTTGCAGACTGTGAATCTATCCAATCCTGTTGTATGGACTCTTCATACTGATCTTGTTGCGTCGTTGTTGCAGTTTCTGTGGGTAACTGTGCTGTAGCAGTATCTACAGGAGCAGACGTTTCAGAGGGCGATGCTGTTTCTGGATTCGTTTGAATTTGCTGGATTATCGCAGCTGGCTCCCTTATCGGCAGTTGAGGTGTCGGAGAAAAAGCGACGTTTAGCCAAATCACCACACTCAACAAGCCGTACGCTATAGATAGCACGCCAATCGTGACACCTGCAGTCCATTTCAATCCGTCTCCCACCCACTGAAGCCATGTTTTTTTATATGGATCTTTGGTGAGATTCATCGTTACCACATCTGTATTATCTGGAAACGTTATAACAAGGTTTGTCGTTTGCTTTTTTACCGTATCTAAATTAAATCGAACAGCTCTGCTGCCCACTTGAGCAGTATCCAACGATACCGCTGTCGCCACGGCACGTTCCTCTACTCGCTCAATTTGATAAAGAGCAAATCGTGAAATATCATGCACGATAACGGGGACAAACAAAGGATTACCGGTCACAAAAAGAATGCCTCGAGTAAAGATATGTATAAACCCTTGGACAAATCTGAAGTTTGTTGGAACAGATGCGTCCCACCAGTTTGGAAAAAGTACAAAATCGCGAGACGTCCGTACGATCGCCTTAAGCGAATCTGATGGAATTATCTGCTCAACTAGACGCAGTCCATCATGTGCAATCCACGGCAGTATTCCTATCGGTCCTCCGCGAATCCACATCCATCCATCACGCAGTGCCATAATGCCAAGGTTGGCAGCCTGCTTCGTACCACTATACTCGAATGAAAATGGCTTTACCCATGCATGTACTAAGCCAACCACTCCATCGCGAACAACTCGTGTCGGTCCCCACTTTCCTAACGATGCGAAAAATCCTGGCTTAGCAAGTCGTGTCTCTTTTTCTCCTGTGGTAATTATGATGTTTCTCCTCTCTTCACTGGTCACTTGAATCTTTGGTGCTACATCAAGATAAAATCTCGCTCGTTCTATATCTATCTTTATGTTATCGGTAATTGCCTCCGGACCATCAACTGATTCAAACACACTAATCAATCGGCTATATTCTACCTCCAACGGCTTACCATTTACTTGCAAACGAATATCTGGACTGGATTTTTTTAATTGTCGAAGCAACACCGATATTTCTCCCACAAGTGTTTGTTTTTCCACTTTTGCTACTTCTAATCTAGCGTTTGCAATGAGAGCGCGGGCGACTATCATATCTAATTCATAAGATAATGATACTGACGCTCCATTCACCTGACGGGCAACTTCAGGAAAAATTGTCTCGCTCACTAATTCTGCCTCCACGAATTCCGCTAATGCTTCATCATCTGAATACCCAGAGATTGCCTGCGTTAATCGTTCGTGAAGAATGATATATTGATCTGCGCCTAATAGTAAAACTTGCTCAAATCTTTCCGCTGCAGCCAAGATGTCTGTAAGGTTGGCTGTTTGAATAAAATATACCAATGGTGAAGTATCACGTGTATCAAATTGTTTTATGAAAGGCACAAATACAGATATGGTCTCTAGTCTCCCGAGTGTTATTTCCACTTGTTTGTTTATAGAATTCTCTCTCTGTTTACTCGTCATCGACGAATCAATGACAGATCGCACCGCCTCATCTATTCTTGATCGAATTATTGATCTCAATGCCACTCTTGCAATACCCGCTATTTGGAAACTACCCGGCTTATCAAATAACAAGAGCTCACTGGCATCTCGTAAGAGTGTGATATCTGTCAAAAGCACACCGCTTGTTTTAACCAGCTCTTCATACCATTTTTGTCGAGCATCTTCTTTTTGCTTTTGGGCGATGAGCGAATTTTGAGTTTCGTTCAGTCGTCTCGCAAGCCCGCGAATTGCGCTTGCCCGCTCTACTTCTGACTGCTCGGTAAACCAATCGCCAAGTCGTGCATGAAGTAATGTTTCGAGTCCTTGGGTATCAAGAGTTTCTTTTTCAATTAATGTATCGACTATAAATTCAGTCTGTTCGCTATACCAACGACGATATGCATCAACTACTCCATCAATTGCTTTTTTATCTATATTCAATATGTTTTGCGCGCGGTTTTGAAGAAATACTGAAGGTAACAGGGAAATACCATCAAACCACCCGTCATCACGAAGTTTTCGTTTAATAAGGTTAAATGACACACGATCATTGCGATATAAGGCTTCCTCAACCAGATTTTGCCTATATACGTCAGCCACTTGAGCGTCCCATTGGGTCAGTTCTTCCATCGCTCTTTCGGTCACTAATCGCGCATACGCAGGAATGAAAGATGATGCTTGCTCGTCAGATTCAAGTCGTTGATCTTCCTCTAGTACAGTTCTCACGATTTTCTCAATTTTTGACTTCATAGTGCTCACGCTATCCCCTATAATTACCGTAGCCATGACTCGCTTTTGTATTTCTGTAAGATTATTTGTAAACACGTGTGCAATAAAAAGCTTTGCCTGCGTTCGCTCTTCTTTTTTATTTGTGAGTTGGGCCACAACTTCACCCAAAACAAAACTCAAATACTGCTGTGCTTCTGCAACGCCACTTATTTGCTCAAACCCATGATTAAACGCCGCATTTTCGGCTATATCCCTTTCAGCAAAAGACTGTTTGATATCAGCCTGTAATTGAACGCGCACAGCTTCTCGATCGTTCAAATACATTTCATACTGTAGTGCCAAAGCGATTCCTTTTTCTGGACCAAGGACAGACTCCATAATTTCTCCAGTTCTTTGGGGAATCACTGCTCGTGCTGCTTGTGGTTGATCTTTTACATCACCAAGCCACGTTTCTATACTTTTATACATCTCGTTTATAAATTCTTTGTCACTCATCCCGCGAGCTAATAGAATATCATCAGAGGTGATTCCCTCTTCTTTCAGTCTCTGTCGAAGCAATAAACTAATTTCACTTTTCTTTGCTCCATTTAAATACGCCTGAACAACTGGTCCATCCCGATGCGTAGCAAAAAGCAAAAAGTCCGCAGTGCGAACACGCAATGCATCTTGTATGACAGGTAGAGATTCTAACAATCCCGTGATCAACAGCTGCCTATGCGCTGTACGCCATGCGGCTTTTGATTCTTCTGATTCTAATTTTGCAATGAATGCAGTGGATTCTTCTCTCGCCAGTTGTTTTTGTCGCAATTTTAGTAATTCAGCAGCTTTTATTTGCGATTCTGTAAGTGGTACGGTGATTGGCTTATCTACATAAAATAACCCTAATCCATAGGCTGTAAGAGCTGGTTCTCCGAGATCCATCATGAAAGAAGCCTCATCCATCACTTTCTGTACTTCACCAAACATGTTCCACAATGCAATTGGAGGGACTAACGCCGGTGTCAAAGCTTCACCTGCAACTGCAGTAAGAAGCAATACTTGTGGGTTTGATATGGATTGATTCGCTTTTCTCACTTCTGCCGCACGTTTTTCAATACTAGGAGCTAACTCAGCAGCTTGTTTTACTGCGGCAATTTCTAATACTGCCCTACGATCCTGTTCTGCCCTCAACTGTTCGAGTTGCAACGCTAATTGTTTTTCAGCGTCTAACGACGTAGTAATTGCGCTTATGTCCAATCGTGCTTGATCAGAGACTGATGCTTGATCAAACAAACGTTCTTCCGATTGCCCAATTTTTGCTGTAACAGACCGGAGTAATTTACCAACCTGCCTATCTAGTTGAAGCTGCAAAACAGTTTCAAATGCCAAAAATGCTTCGGAAATTGCTTCTATTTTTTCCACAGTCTTAATGCGATCAAGTGCTTTATCTTTTAACAACACATCTAGCTCTTCAAGAAGTGACAATGGTGTTTCACGCGTCACTGTTAATCCTGCTGTATTTAAGGCATTTTTGAGCGTTCTTGTAGCTACACGTGATGTATTTGATAAAGGGAAAAAAGAAATGCGCGCAGCAAGAGACTGCAACCCTTGCACGAGTGGCGATATTTGTGCCCTACGTTCTGCTATTTGTTGTCGAAGTTCCTCTCGATGAACAGATCGTTTTTCTGCTGCCCTCAATTTCTTTTCTTCATCTACAATTTTTTGCAATCGTGCCTGTTCTTGCGCGTCTACCTTACTAACTCGCAACTGTTCAGAAGCATCTTGTGTGGCAAAAAATGCATCTACTTTCTGTTGCAATGCTTCATCTTCCTTTTCCATCTGTGCCAATCGCTCTGTAGCATACGTTTGACGCGCTTTCTCAATGACTTCCTGTCTCCACTCAGGATAATCTCTTTTGGCATCGACAAATAACGTGGCGCTAATATTTCTTCTTTTATCAACTAACATTGCATCAATACGAGCTTGTAGTTGTTCTTCTGATCCACCAAAGACTATTAACTTATGTAAAGCGGAATTAGTCACAAATATATTTTTCAACGTTCCTAGTTGCATAAGTGCGGTAAGCTGACGAATCTGGCTTCCCGTTTGAATACTTCGCGACACACCACTACTAAATGGCAAAGTTAGTTCAACGACAGGACCAACAACTGGCGTGACACCAGTTAATAACGAACGTCCGACTAATTGAGGAGTTGTAATGGAACTATCAACCTCATCCAATGCTGTAAATACTGCAGCTACGGAACGGCTCCAGCTTGCCATATCTTTATACACTTGGTCTTCAGAATCTCGCCGCTGAGTTTGTGCTTTTTTGATATCATTTGCATATGTTTTATTGAGCGTCTGCGTTGTGCCACTAATCCAATCTGATTTTTTTAGATTAAGAAGCGCAAATATCTCATCGGTCACATTATTTTTGTCTAAAACACCTTGAATAGTCGTTTGTACAACTTGTTCAGAGTACCCACCAACGATTGCATTCTTTACATATTCATCTTTCAAAATAACGCTTTGTACTGTGGTCAATAATATATTTGCGTCTATTTGTCGAATTCTCTCAGCTTCTTCCACCTTCTGTTGTTCTCCAATATCTGTAACCAACGCATCTATCGCAATCCGTTTTTTTTGAGCAACCTGTGCTTGCTCCCTCGTTAATCGATCCGCTTCACGCGCAACGGATTGTTGAGCAACTTCACGCAGTCTCCTTGCTACTCTCAAATCTTGTAGCTTTTTTCTTGTATTTACGTATGCAGTAAATTGTCGAATTCGTGGAAAACCAGTCACTACTGATGAAGGCACGACTACTGGAATCAACGCATCTTGTATCACATCTAAACGACCACCTACGCGCAATTCATTACCCGTGAGCCAAATCGCCTGAGAGAAATTTCCCAAATATTCAGTGATTAAGGCAAATGGGCTTGACGCCCCACCACCCGGTGCGTCACCACTTTTTCTCATCAACAAATACTGTGCTATATCTGCAACAATTTGGTTATAGGAATCTGTCGTTATACTTTTAAAATTTGGACTAAACTTAGTGAGGGTGTTTTCTATTTCTGTACGATGGGTCTTGAGGAAATCTGCTTCAGACACTCCTTCCCTCACCCACTCAGAGCTTGATTTCTCCAATGCCTTCAATGCAAGCTGTTCTTGGGTAAGCACTGTAGGTATTTGATCTGTATTGACAGTGATTGATATGATTGTCCGAGCGTAGACCTTAAGGAGCTCCTCAACCAAATTATTGTCAATTGCTTGAACAAGGTGTGGCGAAACGTGATCTTCATTCCACGTTGCGTTTTGAGTTAATGCTCGGATGATCTCTGCAGAATCTGATGGCACATTCGTCAAATCTCCAGCTGTAAGAGTAGCAAGCACTCGAGCAACAATCTGTTTCTCCGTAGCACTTGTTAACCCAACAATATTTGCAAATTGATCCAAAATTTTCTGCACCTCTATTTTCGCCGAAACGGGTATAGATTCTCCCTCACTCCATACATTATATTTTCTCAAAAACAAAACGAATGCATTGATGCGATCTGTAATAGAATCTAAAATGACTCTGTCCGTTTCTCTATACTGCAAATCTTTCGGTGCTACTGCGTTGTAGTTTGTTATGGTTCGTAGTAATAATGCTGTCGTCGAATCAGCTTCAGTCGCACTTACTGATACAGCATTTACATCTTGTTGGACTTGATAGATGGTCTGTAGCATTGGATCAATGAGGGTCGTACGCAATGAACTTCGAACATTAGCTGCTACTTGTGCGGCGGTTGACAATCTCACGGCAAGATCAGCGTTGGAATTTTCATCGCCTATAAGTAAAAAGGTTATATACTGCTCTAGCTTCGTGAACTTTTTATCTGCGGCAAATAGATCAAAAAATTCTATTAATTTTGCTTCGCTCATCGGGAGATCACCGTTATTTTTTATCAACGCTCTTAACTTTTCGCTAATTGTCTTGACTGCTTTTTCTGCTTGCGCATCGATTTTATCAAGATCAGTAATAGATTTGCGCCCTCTTACAAGCAATGTATCGACAAATGTCGATGCAAAGTCTGTAAGCTTTTTTTGTGTTCTCCCTGGTGCATTGGTATCTCCACTCTCTATCGATCTTACCCATGATGCAAATACGGTATCAATAGAAAATAATTTCTTTAACGTCCCAAACGCTGTGAACTCTTTTCCATCTTCAGTAAACCATGCTGTGCGTACTACATCTGCTTGAATGTCTAAGATTGATTTCTTCGGCGCATTTTTAGCTGCAAGAAGCGCTATAATTTCACCATCTGGATCTTTATAGATAAATGGTTTTTCCTCTCCTATCCGGATATATAGTTGCCAGTCTTCGAGCGTGAATGCGCGTATTTTTTGCAATCCATTCTTTATCGACTCAAATAACTCAATAAAATCTTCTTTGGTCAACGGAACTTCATCTGTCGTTTGCTTTATACGAATGCTTCCTTTTTGTATAGCCTCTTCCCGCCATATAACAGCCTGAAGCAATAGATCTACATACTCCTGTTGCGTCGAAGGGACGAGGAACGGAACCTCTGACGAATTTATAGGCTCTTTATTGAATAACGCTGGTGTCACCTCTATCGTCTCATTATATTTATCTTGATAAAGCCGTAAAAACTCATATACCGTCATCATCCGAGCCATTGCAACAGAAGAAAGCTGTTTACTTTTGTAGTCGTATGGTAAATATAAGTCAAACTGTGGGCGATCCAATATCACAGTGAAAAGTAAAGAAAAGTAACCAACAGTATACCTTCGTATCTCATCTACTGAAAGTTTAGGTCGATATTTATATGACCCATGATCAAATAACATAAATGTATATGTCCCATCATCTTTTTTCACCAACATAAGGTTATGTCCATAAATTAACTCAACATCATCAATGTACATATGATTCTTTGATAATTTCTCAATAAAATTGATATACAATGGGGCAAGCTCTGCCGGTGGTAAAGCTTCATATATCGCTCCAAACTCTACCCCTACCACCAATGGAGCAATATAAAATAAATGTGACGGAGATACATATGACACGGGGTTAACCAGTCTCGATTGAACAGCGTCTTCTGGTAATCTTCGATATTCTGCTAACCCTAAATAGTCTCCAACTGGCTTAACAATAAATCGCTCTAGATTTGACCTATTTGTTAACTCATATACTATTCGAGAATTATCTTCAGCATTCGGCAACGCCCGAATTACCCATGTGTCATCCAAAATTGTGCTTACAATTTTTCCTGACTGAATATATTCGTATATTTTATTGTCTGAATCGATCGATAAATCGATTGTATTTATGCTTAATTGAGTAGCTTTATAATGCGAATATAACGCCTTCATAACCCGCTCTGTTATCAATGTCAGATTCGCCGATTGCAACTTAAATGATGCTAATTTCAAATACTTTTGAACCACTACGGTGTAGCTCAACATAAACTCTACTTCTGTCGTTGGCGCCTCATGTCCGGCAAGAACTGACTGTGGATCAACCCATATCTTGGTCATATCGTTAATAAGCCCTATTACACTTCCCTGACTTATATCTCCAAGCAACAATGCTTGCACAAACCCAGTCAGATATTCCAATGCGCCATCCGTATTCTTATCTATAGCTGCTTTCAAATCAGTAAGGGGCTTTTGTACCTCTGACTGATTTAGTGCGTTTATTACTGCGTCATACGTTGCGACTGGAATAACCACTCCTTTAAATGCCAGCTCGATTGCCTTAATCAATGGCGCCTGAAACTCAGGCTTTAAACTATCCGGCGTCAACTTGCCCGCGATGTATTGGTTTGATTTTTCTTGCACTTTTTTATGCAACTGCTCCTGTGAAATGGGTGGCTGATTTGATTTACCAATATCCGAATATAAGCCAACTTCTTTCGCCAAACTCAACCATGCGATAATATCCGCTTCTATACTCTTAATCTTCTTTAATCCATCAGTATCAGCTGGTAACTTCGACGTATCAAAAACTTTAAACATAGTATTTGCTTTACTCGCGTTAATCAATTCATCTTCATTGTCCTTTGTGTCTGCAAGAATATACTTTTGCCCTACCCAAAACTTTAACGATAATGGGGTTTCGTTTTCAAGAACGCCTAAACCCCCAAATTTCTGCTCAATAACTACCTTTTCTATAATTGCCAAAACCTTCGGCCCGAACCCTTTCCCAGGATCTGTTGCATCAAGTTTACTTATGACGGGAATCACGGATAACCCACTTTGGCCTAACAAGACAGGAATTAATGTGTGATTTAGCGCATCAGACACAAACGGGTCTGGCTTAAGAAAAACGATTTCTATCTTATCAAGCAGCGATGAGGATCCATCCATAACAAGGCCCACACCGCGTGAGGTTTTCTGTAGAGAAACTCTGATCCCATTGGTTTCTTTATTGCTATCAAATTCCTTATTGAGAGCATCTCTGATCGCCTCAACTTTATCTTGTTCGACGAAAGCTACTTCTTTATCCAAAGGCACAGCTTGTTTATTTTCCAACCCATCAACATATTTTTGAGCTTCTATGATCTTATCGTCATATATTTCTCTAAGCGTTGGGATAGTATAACCGCTAAGAGTATTCACGACCTTGGCCCCAAGTCTCTCCAAGACAGCCAAAACAGGGTTTGTTGACAACGTTTCTGTTTGTTTCAAAACGTCGACTAATGCTTCAAGCTCAGTTTGTGGATCATCCGCAATCTTCATCTTCATGATCGCGTCAAAGTCCGATAGATACATGGTGTTTATAAAGCTACCTACCGCATCGATAACCTCTTTATTTTCCACAGGCTTCTTTGACGCCTTTACTAATTCGTTTGCCAGTTTAAGACGGTCGTCATTTGAAGCCTTGCTATATCTTTTCGCCTCATCAGGTTTATTGAGTATCCGCATGATCTGCGCCAATTTTTGATTAGCAAAGTAGGCGGCAGTGCTAAAGAGCATTTCATTACCATCTTTTTTCTCCGCGTGTTTTTCTCGATCTGCCTCAACCATCGCAAGAATAGTTTCAAGATCACCCTTTGCGTCTTCGTGACGACCTTGCGAGAGCGCTTTTGCTATATTCGTAAACAAATCAATAAATTGATCTTTTAGTTTTAAACAATCATCACAAGCCTTCGGATTTGCACGCGCAGTTTCGGTTAACGCACTTGAGAGATCCTGAAATTCTGTTGTTACGTTTATGCCAAGGTTCTCAACTTCTTGCTCTACAAATTCATCGCCTGCGCTCAATAATGCGACGGGAACAACTCCGGATTGTAATACACTATCTGCTCGTTTCAGAGCTTCTAGCTCATTGGTAAAGAAGAAGTTAGCATCTATCACATCTTCCATTTGTCCAATGATGGGGAGAATCACATCTGCAGAGGCGCGGGTCGCAGGCGCAGTCCCGCCGTAATTCGTTATACCGCCTGTTACAGCTGCTATGACGCCATCTACAGTCGTAGGTTTTGTGTCGGATATAGCTAATCCTGTTTCTTGCAACTCTAAAAGCAAGGGCAAAAGCTTCGCCACTTTATCCGGCTGTTCTTCAAGTGGTATTTCAATCGCTTCTTGAAAAACTTCAACCCGCTCTTTTACCCGCGCTCCAAACGATTGTTTCTCTTTTTCTACATCAGCATTTACTGTTTTTAGCCCATCGAGCGCAAATTCAAGCTGACCTTGTATTTTAATCGCTGTATCACGATTGATAATCGCATCGATGCTCACTAAAAAGCTCTGATCAGAAAGTGCTGTAAATATTCCATCCAACGTTGTCGCTTTTGGAACAAATTGAACCCCTGCTTTTTCAAGCGATGACGATAATAGTTGTACAAGAAACGCGACTTTTTCTTTTCCAAGTGTTCCTTCTACATAGGATCGCTCAGCCCTAAGAAGCTCGATAGGAAACTGCAGAAGGAGTGATTTAATGATGCTAATTTCTTCAATGACTGGAGCTGGTTTTAGATTGACGGCGTTGCCAACCGACGTCACGCTGGCTTGTTGAGCAACTTTTTCTGCAATCCTTGCTGCCACATTTATCGCCACCCGTGTCGCAGCCTCCTTGGATTGTGTTGTCAAAGATTTTCCTGTTGTTATAGCTTGAGCTATATACGTCGCAAGTTCAGCTCGGGCTGCTGCAATACTTCCTGGCAACCGATCTTTTTGATCCTTCAATAATGCGTTGAATTTCTCAACTAATGTTGCTTCCTGTTTCTCTGCCTCTGCCTGTAGAGCTGATTCATCAACCACAACATTAACAGTCGCTGGGGTTATTGTCGTAGAACTTGTTGTAGGATCTATTGCAACACGATCATCAGTGACTTTACTTCGTGCATCCTCAAGAACCAAAGCAATGCGCGTAAACACATCAGACGCTTCAATTGTCATTCGCACGAATCCCGCTGGGGGCAGGGCACTTAAGAACGTGGTTTGTAACTGCTCAAGCAGTACCACATCAGCTTGTGTATGTTCAATTATATTGCTGATAAGGGCTGAAAATGCTTGACCAAGCTTCACCTGATCTAAAAGATATTCTTGAAGCAATACAAAATTTGTGACGTTAAATCCTTGCGCTATAAGCTTTTGAAGAATATCGCCTATCTCTTGTTGTCTCTCTACAACTGTTTTCGCTAACCCCAACTCAGATTCAGCTTGTTGTAATTTTACCTTTGTCTCTTCAAGACTCGTGGTATTTATTGCCAAACTTGTTTCTACTTGTGTTATTTGTGTATCCAACGTATTCGATTCGAGGTTAGAAGCATTCTGTTGTGCGTTGGAAAGACGCGTAACTACAACCGCTTGTCTTGCTTGAAGTACTTGGAGTTGTGCTTGTACTTTCCGTGCTAATTGCAATGAATTATCAAGCTCTGTTTGTTTTTGTGTAAGCTCTACCGTATTTTCCTGAAACTTTCCGAATGACTTACCTACGACAATGACACCTGCTGAAATATTATCAACCTTTCCTCCCGCCTTTTTAACCTTTGCATCAGCTAATGCACGAACTTGAGACACAATTTCCTGCGCGATCTCTTTTCCATTCGTCTTACCCTTTGTCACATCTACAAAAAACCCTCCAGGAACCCCTGTTTTGTTTGCAAAGTTTCTATTATTATATATTTTGTTATGCCATCGAAGTGGATCGATGACGCCATCACTTACGGAAATTAATACATCACCTTCCTGAACCTCAAAGGATTCTCTTACAACATGCGACAAATTTTCATTATTTCCCTGTAGGGCTCCATATACAACGTTACTCATTGGATGCTCACCGGCTTCTTTTACCGTAACTTCGCCCATCTCAAGTAATTCACCCACAATTGAATGATCTTTCATTAACAAAAAGGCTGTACCATTTCGAACAACCCATGTTTCTGCGTCTCCTGTGTGAATCACATGCGCTATTTGTTTTCCGTTTACCTCTTCTAGAATTGTGATATCGACAACCGCGCCACCACCAGCAAGATCTGCGTTTCGTATTTCCTGATTAAGCCTATCAAATGTTTCATATAACCGAGATTGAATATCGATACGTCCATTTGAGGGTATTGAGATTTCATTAAAATATATTTCTGCCACACGATTTTTAATGATCTGTGCAGCTACCGCACCTGATCCTTTCGATCCCATACCACCCATACCGTCAACCTCTACCATCATCACGGATCCAAAAGCCGTAATTCCTGTTACATTGCGAACGACCAGCGCCGCATCCTCCATTGGATTAGCATTTTTTAGATACTTAGTACCTTTGTCTTCAGCGATTCCAATATCACTTGAGGGAGCCACCGCTGGAATTTGTGATTGTAATGTCGCAATGGACGCCCGCAAGGCAATATGTTGCTGTCCAATTCCCTGTAATAGTCGCTTCTGCTCGTCGACAACTCTTGTAATATCAGCCAATTCCTTTGTGAAATTAGACACTTCTTCATTGGCTTTTTGTATAGCTTGTGGAAGTGATTCTTTTTTATACGTCTCTAACTCTTCGCGTCTTGTGTTTGCTTCGACAACCAGTCGCTCGTACTCAACCTGTTTACGCTTCAAATCATCGATGGTGTTTTGCAACACAACAAGACCATCAGCTTGTGTTTGTTGTGCAAGGGGTTCAGTAACATACACAATGCTCACACCAGCAACTGGAACCTTCAAATACTGATCGCCACCATCTAACTTTACGATCCAATATAGTAATCCTCCATCACTAAGCCCACCAGATTCATTTTCATTACTTTTTACGGTAGCCCTTGTAGTAGTAGTAACACCATCCGCTGTGTACGTCACCTCAACTTTAGCATCCACCTCCACTGGATTATTTGCCTGCATCGAAATATTCGTCGCACCAGCTATGTATTTATATCCTGAAACGGGCGCAGTTTGTACTACGGGTGCAATTATTTTTTCTTTGTAGACTGTATACGAACCATCCGTATTTCTAGAAAATAATATCTTTTTGTTTCCAAATTGATAGGTAGTTTGATCTACTGGAATATCTATTGATGTACTTTTTACCACAGGGTTATCTTGTGCATCCACCACCCCATCTGCGTCAATAACAAGGTTTAATGATTCAATATCGTTTACATTTTTTAAATTCACATGTGCATATTGCGTAGTGATGCCAGTTTGATTATTCGCAAAAACTATCTCTCCGGATACAGTAAGCCCAAAATAGACAGTCTGATTCCCCGAGATTACACCCATCAGTTCATAGATAGCCAGATCCACAGATGTTACGGGGACTGTGACTGGTGCAACAGGAATCGGCGCGACTTGTTGTGCCACAATAGATGAGGTCACATGATCTGCAAGTTTGTAGGATCGAACGCGGGCGAAATATTTCAACGGTGATTCTGGCCAATGAAGATCCCAATACAAAAATCGTAATCGTCCTTGCGATGCGTTCAGGAAATTTGGTGTTTTATAGCCATCACTCAAAAACCTATGCACATCGTATGCCCACAACGAATGTGAGATGGTGGAGAGAGGGAATGGTGTGAGAAACAATCCGACGCGTGTCAGCGCCCACACCACCGTATTGTTTCGTGGTGTCGCATTGAGAATACTTCGTGGAATAAACGAATAGAGATACCCATCGAGACTCCATTCATTAGGCTCTGTGATCGGAAGATCACTCAAAGGTGAGCGATACGGTACGGTAGGCGTACTATTTGCCCGCATCACCGCGCTTTGCACCATCCTCATGCCCAACATGTGAGGAGCGGTAAAGAATCGTGTAACTGATGTCACTGTCTGCCAAAATCTATTGCCCAATGATGTGTTTGTATCACCGAGCGCTAAAAATCGTGCATTATAATAATGCTCCCAAAATCCTTCACGACTTCCCGCAAGAATATTAATCACCGTTGGCCGCATCAACACGGATTTCCACAGGCCACGCCATATACTGGGATTGGTGTCACTTAAGACGGTAATAATTCGCTCACCCAATATAAAATCTCTGGCAAGGGGTGTGCGCATGAGTGCATTGGCCAGTGCTACCACTGGAGCACGAACAGGCCATGTCACAAAACGAGCGATATCCCAGCCCCATGTGGCCGTTACATAGTACCCTGCCGCCAACGGATTGACGAGCCCAATACCAAATGGCACAGCCACCCGAAGCGTGGTCCACACCGCCAATTGTCCTGCACGTTCAGAGAGTGGCAATGAGCGATTAAAAACAGCAAAGGGGTTGGGACTTATGAGCCAATGTTTGACCATATCCCAACGCTGACTGAGTGTGAGACTTGCAGGAATTTGCGGTTGTGATTGTGCTACTTGCCCAGTAATAACCTGTGCTATTTGCTCTGGGGTGACATTTCGCGCATCGGCAAGTATAGAACCAATCACGTTTGTTATCGTTTGATTCGGATCAGATAAATTAGCTATCGCAATAAGTAGCTTTTGCACACTACCCGTTGTCGTCTGATCGTATGCATTACTTATGACGCCACTCTCCATTTGTTCAAGAAGCGTCACCGTAATATTTGCCGCAGCCAACCCTAACGCAGCTGTTACATCAGGCGTTGGATTCGTAATTCCCAATGCTTGGGTCAACTGTTGTTGTATGTGTGCTTCAAGTGCTGTGTGAATCGTGTTAAATGATAATTTTGCTTGTTCCATAGCTGCCGCACGTTGTTCTAATTCTTGTAGTTTTTGTGGCGCTATCACGGTCGCTACATTCGGTCGATAAATGGTGGCAGTCGACAAATTAATTACATTTCTGTTTCGTTGTATAAATGCTTGTTCTGTACTCCCATTTCGTATCGATAACCCTTGTGGAAATAACAATACTGCACTATTTGATGGATCATACTTTAGAGTCGAACTATCAGCTCCGCGTGAAAAGAATACGTCAGTAGAGTTTGCTCTAAAAGCATATGCAAAATCTGCCGGATTATCGATCCGTAAATTATAGGTATTTCCATCTGATGCAACATAACGAACCACATCCCCTGTTTTTAACCCATCTGTTATGTTTACAATGCTGAGCGCTTGATATCCTGTTCCTGTCACAGACTCATTTTTCATTGCAGATGCCCGCGCAAGTACCGCTATATTTAAGCTCTGTTCTGCTTTTACCAGTGCAGCAAGAAGTACGGCTGGGGCAGCAAGGGTGTTACTGGTTGGACTTACTATTGCACCCTGTGGGACAGGCTGATCTATGGGTATTTTGGGCACTTGTGCCCGTGACGGGACAAATTTTACTAGATCTTGAGGCTTCAAAATTGTGGGTATAAATGCTTGTCGAAATGCTTGCCAATTTTTGGCGATAAACTGTCCAAAGACTAGGGCTCTACTTGGTTGTGTCGCATTTGTAGCTTGCTGTAGTCGTGTTTGCTGATATGCAAGTACTTTTTGTAACGGTGCCTCTTCAAGGCTGGCGATCAGTGGCGCCGTGATAGCCTGACTCATCTCTTCTACAAGCGCTTTTTTGTGCTCTACATCTCTCACTTTATCTAAAGCACCATCAGAAAACGTTACTATTTGCCCTATGTTCGCCTCCATCGCGATACGCAAATCAGATTGTGCATTTTGCAATGCTTTATTCTTAAATATCACACCGGAAGCAAGCAATATTTGATCTAGTGCTTTGATAAGCGTTTCTTTCTCTCCTTTTGTTTGATCTAAAATAGTCGCCTTGGCTTGATCACTCTGCGCATTCGTACCCATGAGCCCAACTTGACGCGACACTGCATTTTCATACGTAACCATGGCTGCCGCTGCGATATTGAGCCCTGCTACAGATAATTGATTAATATTTTGTATACCAGATTTTGTCAGTGAGGATTTTATGCGCTTGATTGCGTCCGCTTTCAGCGCATCTGTGATTTGCGCATCTGTACTATTTGCTATGGGTGCAAGAATGGTCTCAATTTGAGCTATTTGTGTATTCAATTGTTCTAATTCAGGTGAATCTGGCAGAGCTAAAGATTTCTGAACTATAAACGTCTGCTGTCGCACGACTAGCCTCGATCGCTCTTGTTGGGCAAGGGAGAGTATGTGTCGTTCTTCTGGGGTTATAGATTTGCCTGAGATTGCTTTCTCCATCACCGTTTTCGCTTGACCTATCGCATCTACAGCGACTTTTGTAGACTCCACACTTCGTGCCGCAGCTGCTCGTTCTAGCTGCGCAATTTGCTCACGCGTGGATGTTTGTGGTGTTTGCCGACCCTCACGGCCTATGGTAGCTGCGATATCTGACTCAAATATCGCTTTGTTTATAAGTGCTGTTCTATCTGTAATGCGTGTCGCTCCCTGCAAACTTGGCCGCACAGTGGACTCCGTGGGTGATCCAGCTTGAAGCGCTATTGGGACATCTTCATAGTTATAAATATTTTTTAGATAATACTCACGCACTTGTATAGGTAATTTTGTAAATTCGGGGGTCGAGCGAATGCTGTTTATAAAATCGCGGGTCCGTGTAGCTGCTTTTTGAATAGCGACTGTACCTACTTGGGACGATTCCGTAAGTGCATCGTTTACTCCTCCCACCTTGTCAAACTGCAACTTTAATCCATCAGAAAGAGACATTTCTCTTCCTTCATAATTCATCGTAAAGTCTTCCCCACCATATTGCTTCACCATTTTAGCCAATGAATCAATCGTATTTTTGACCATGTCAGAGTACCCATGGATCAAACTATTCGTAATTGAAATTTGTGTGCTGGCTGTTTCATTGGCAAGAAGTCGACTCCCTGCCTCCTCCAAAGCAATTGGTGTTAAACCATCTGCGGCTTGTCCATCAAGAAGATACACAGTGGTTTTTTCAGGTATTTCTCGAAACCTTCCAATACCTTGTGCGGCTGATGTTTGTGTGAGCGTTTTCGAGCTTCCAAAAAGATACGATGCGTCAGAGGGTGTGAATACACCTTGAATATCGGTCCCTCTTCCAGACCCTTGATCAAAAATCATGACAAACTTCTTGCCTGCTCTATTTTTATACGCGTATTCTTCTTCAAATCGCTGTATTGCCGTTTTTTCATTGTCCCCAATAATAGTTCTTTTTATTTTTCCATCCTGATCATAAAAAACTACTTTTTCATTTTCCGCAATATTTGTATCATTATTTATTACGATCATTTCTACATCATCACCTAATGCGTTTGTCTTTTTTCGAAGACTTTGCAAGGTTATTTCTTTTGAATAATCTGGCATCTCGAGTACAATTCGAGCGACACCCTCTGTACCTAATTCAATATTCGCATTGTCTACATCTTTTGCCCCAAACCATTCCGAATACTTAACGGGTTTTGTACTCTCTGAGCCAAAAATCTGAATAATAGATGTGAGTTTTTTTACTCCCGGAACGACAAGTTGCATATCAAGCGATAATTGAGCATCCAAAATAATGCTCTCTGGAGTACCGGTAAATCCATACAGTCTATCTGCATAATGTCCCGTTCCAAGAGTCTGTTTCCATGATGAAGATTCTCCCTGAAGGGATACCGTGACCTGATCGATAAAGGCATTCGCTTGATCATGGGTAAAAGGCTTATTGCGCAATGAATTTTTTATCATTTGGCCAACAGTATCAAGTGCTAGTGCTTCATAGAGCGCTTGTGGCCGAGTATTTTGAAGCCTCCCTGTCCCGTCGCCGTACACCAATATGCCTTTCGGATCGAATCCATATCCACTTGTTGATCTACTTGATTGCTCCACAATAGCATTTACTACTCCCGCTCTATCACTAAATTCTCCTTTAAATTCGCTTGAAGCTTCGTTTCCTTGATGATATTTTTCAAGTGCGGCTATCACCTCTCGTGAATTTGTCCGAGGATTTCCTGCCTCGTCATGGGTAATAGCATTCTTCTGCAAAAATTCTTCTACTGTTTGTGTGTCTCCTTGCGCCCTCGTCTTTTCAAATGCTTGCCTTGCTGCTTCTAGGACTAAATCTTTGTACAATCCTTTTGCCAAATCTGTATCTGCAAGGGAGACGCTTTGTCCTTTTTGTACAAAAAGATCCTCTCCTATAGATCCTCCATTTTTCACGGTGCTCGCCTTTTCTATGAAATTTTTCGCTAAATCAGAATTAAATACGTCTCGATATTTTTGCGTTCGTATGGGATCATAGTCAGCTGCCAATCGTGAATCACCGCCGGAAGAAAACTGCATGCTATTTGCGATCACATCAAACTCGTCGATAAGAAGCATGGCTCCTTTTGTCCCCTCTCGAAACCCTTGCGTGAGAAGATCAGCATTTCTAGAGGCATGAAACTCATAAGGGGTCTCCAGCGTCGGGCTGTAAATGATGTCTGCATCGGAAAGTATTTGTTTGGCAAGTACATCATTTTGCCCATTGGTGATCTTATGAATACCTTCCGCATCGGCATAAATAATTTCTCTTCCCGAAGGATTGTAATACACTGCCTTTACACCGTTTTTATGGTGTACTAAAGGACTGTAGTCTTTCATCATACCCAAAACATCAGCCCACGAAGTAGCAAGAACGTTTACTTTCGCACCGGTGAGCTTTACTTTTGCATCAGCAATTGCATTAAGAAGAAATGCAGATTTTCCTAAACCCGTCTGCCCGTTAAACAAAACACCTTTGACTGAACCAGATATTTCCGTATCAAACAATGCTTTAATAAAAATTTCTGACTGATCTACTCGGGTCAAATGATCAGGCCCAATCATTTCGGAAATTCTTTCCTCTGTGGCTGTCGATAAATTTTCTTCTATTTTCTTTAAAAAGCTCGATGCTTCTTCAAGCATTTGTCTCGCTGCTTCTGTAGGCGGCCTACCGACGCCTGATTCTTTTGCCTGATTATCAATCAACTCTAGCTGTTTCTGCGCATTTCGCTCAATATGAAACCCTTCATTCTTCATCACATCTGCAACAACTGATAACTTACCAAGCGTGTTTGCTATCGCAACTTGCTTTTCAATCGATATTTCCTTCGGTCCAAACCACTTATATCTAAGGCTTGATGTATACGTCTTATCTTTTGCGTTTGCGATTGCCAACGCCTCATCGGCTTTCACCGTCAGTTCTTTTATCGCTTTATCAAAGGACTCAATATCTTTTGTTTGTTCAGTGGTTGGAGCTCCTCCTGCCTTTTCTACCAATGCACGTCTATTGGCAACAGCATCAGTCACCAAAGTAAGTGCGTCTGTATACTCAAGTCGCGCAGTATATACTGCCTCACGAACAGATTTCCCTGTTATAGCATCACTTATTGCTTCTCGAATCGGCTTCGTCGCCAAATCAAATCTTCCTCGCAACGAGCCTGCCTTAGCCAGCTCTGCCTGTTTTGCTATAACCTCTCCACGTATCTTTGCACTGTTTTGTGACAATGATTGCATTTCTTGTGATTTATTATTTGCTGCAGCTACAGATCGCTCAGCTATACCTTTTGCAAATATTCCATCCGCTTCAAGTTTGTTGAGCGATTCAAGCGCTTCCTTCGTGCGCGCGAGCATGCGTTCCGTTTCTTTAATTACTGATTCTGGCTGATTTGCACGCGCTTTTAATTCTGCCAAATAGTCACTTGTTGCTTTGAGTGTTTTTTCATATGTTTCTTTCACCTTTGGCAACTGCGATGGATCCTTAATCACTTCATTTTCTATAAGAATTTGGGTTTGTTTGGCTTCCACGTCGACAAGTCCATCCTTTCCTTCTTTGCCATACTGCAATTCTCGAATAGCTTGTGAGATCGTTCGCTCAATCGGTGTTTTCCGCGCTTCTATGGCAAGAGCTTTTGTAAGTTCTGTCGCTTGCAGTGCCGCAAGATATTTAGAAGACGTATTGCCCTCGGTACTTGCTATAGCTGAAAGTTCTTTGGCAGCGAGTCTATATGCCGCGAGTTCTTTCGTTTCTCTACCCGTCAATCTATCAAGAAGCGACCGATCAGGAGCACTCAGCGCTACTTTTTCCGCATTGTAACTCTGCTCTGCTGCTCGCACTGCCAATCGTGCTGATTCAACTTTTTGTATTGCCAACACTTGCTCAACCGGCACGAGCAACCCTGCTTGATTTTCAGTTTCACCCGTAGAAATAGTTCTCTTTACTACACCATCCGCATCTACAAATCGTTTTAAGACCTCCAAACTTTCCAAAAGGTTTTTGCCCACGACGGTTTGTTTGGCACTCGAATCATTCGCAAGCTGTTTTGAGAGCTCGAGCAGTTGATACGTCTCCCGCGCGACCGCATTTGTCGTAATTCCGAGCCTGTTATTCACTTCAGACTGCATGCTCAATCTCGTCGCGTCTGTTATTTCAATTCCACCTATTGTTAATTTCTGGCCATTTTTCCAATTAACAAGCGCTACCTTGTCCGCTATCGCTTGTGCCTGCTCAATATAGGGATTTTCTATAGTAGTAGGTTTACCAACGGCTTGTGTCTGTGCCAACTGCCCCTTAGAAAGCCCCGCCATCATGATAGTCGTTGCACATTGCTCAAACGGTACGCTTCCCGCAGCCGCTGCCGCACACGCGACTGCAGCTTGCCCGGTGTTTGTGTATAAATCCAAGCGTCCGATCGCTGTATTTGTCGTTTGCGAAATTATTGGTGACCCTTTTGGAACAAGGCTTGCAAGCCCTGTCACCGCTCGAGCACCCATAACGGTTGCCATGCTAATGGAAAGCGCACAGTCGACCGTCAAGCGTCCTGCTTTACCACATGTGTCTGCTGCATTTAACGTAAATACTGTTGTTCCGAGTGCGTCACGGCCAATATGTGCAGCAGTGCTTTCGATAGGACTATATACATTCCGTATCAAACCACGTACGACATCGTCAGAAGAAGCGATAATCGCCTGTGCTGACAACCCTTCAGCATCTGCAAATGTTCTGAGTTTTAACACTGCATCATCAGCAGGAGCTATACGCGCGAGTATTTTTGCACCGCGTGAAGTTTTTGCCACAGCATCAGTCACAATACCGACGCCTGCTCCCGTTTCTACTGCTGCAGTACGAGCTAACGCGTTGACAGCTTTTAACCCAGAAAGTGATGACCATCCTGCAAACGCAGTCATACCAATAGATCTTCCACATGCCCAACCGTCCATACCTTGATACCATGTACACGCTTCTGTCGTGTCTTGCAGGCTTGTTCCCGTCATATAAATTCCCATTGCATTTCCTGCAATTGATAAACCAGCTGTAGATACAATTCCTGTGCTAATTGCGCGAACAAGCTGAGCTCCGGGAAGAGCTATGGATAAAAGTGTAGCTGTGGGTTTAGCAGCCTGCATGGTGTAACCACGAACTTGATCCCAAATTTCTTGGCCGCAATTTGAATTTTCTTTTACCTCATTCCCGCTGCATACTGCAAAAACATGCGCATTCTCTTTCAGTAGCTGGCCCTTGAGAAATCCACCATTTTCAAATTTGTTAAGAGCCAAGGCAGCGCTAACTAATGGGCTATTCTTTTTTAAATCAGAAAGTGCTGCAGATGCCGCTACTGCGTCGTAGGTTCCATCCAACACTTTCTCAAACGTAATATCGACCCCTCCTGATCCCATAAGAAACTGGAGCTCTTGATCCCGAAGAAGTGCCGCCATCTGTATTTTTTGCTGCTCTATCGGTAACGTAGACGTAGTTTTGTTGTTCTCAAGATAAGAAGAAGCAATGATATCCGCCTGCTGATCTAAAAGAATCGACTTTTTTGCATCTATAGCTTCTGTGTATGCACGATTACGATAGTTTGCAGACGCACCAAACTGTCCTGTCACAGACGCTAACTCTGATTTGTATTTCTCTTGCCAAAGCGCCATTTCCTGTGCATACGTGTCTATATTTACGCCGCTTAGCGCTGCTCGTTCAAGCCACTTGGGATCAAAGGCTGCAAACCCATCTTTATTTTCTATGACATATCCGTACCCAGCGCTCATCCGGTCGGTCTCTGTATAGGCAGCAGCCACATTGTGCACCATATACTCGTATACATCGTCTTTTTTAGGATCAAGCGCGGCCGTTTTTTTCCACGTTTCAAACGCTTCCTTTTTTTCAGGATCTATAGCTAACTGCACCTTGTATTCAGAGAGCGCTATTGTAGCGTCGCTATACCGTATGTCTGCAGCTCGCAGTGCTGCGGCATCAAGATCCACTTGCGTTCGGAATCTCTGGCTCAAAAAGGTATCGGGGTTTGCAAAGAAAACTGAACTAATCTTTACTCCTGCATCGATATTTTTATATTCCTCAATTGGTTTTATTTCTCCATTCTTAATTTTTTCTATAAGCGCCGTCTCGCTATCCGTATCATTTGCCCGTACATATCCTGCAGCTTCAAATTTAGGTTTATGATTCAGATAAAATGATAATTCTGATACCAGAGGGTCTTCTGCTGGAAGATCCGAAAAAATGCCTTTTGCCTTATTGTCTGCCACAAATTTGGTCACACTCCACCGATCAGCAGACCACGCTTGCGTGCTTCGAACAAACGTGCTAAAAAAGTCATTTCCCTCTCGAAGCACTGGTTTGACTCCATCATCAGGTTTACCACTTCCAAACCAACCACCGGTAAGTACAACATCATTTTTTATGACAGGGTGCAACCGCTCTAGTTCTGCAATTGGATCCAATTGCCCTTTCGCAATCTTATTTAAATTCGTTTCAAGATTGCCGGCGTTCTCCCATTCAACACGCAGCAAACCTATAGCCTTCTGTACCTCTGCGTCATACGTTTCACGAGAGGTGTCTTTTCCTTTATTTTTTGAGTCATTCTTCCAGTCTTCATATGAGACGTTCTGTGAACTACGCTCATTTAACGCCGTAACAAACGCTTGATCTTCTTTTGATAAAACTGCGAACACCTTTGCTGGGCGAAGATTTCTATCAGTGATTGTTCCCGCGAGTGCTGCCACTGCCGCCTCTGTAGTAGTAAATCGCGTTGTTGTAGAAATTTTCCCATCTTTTTTTGCCTGATTAAACGCATTCAGAATAGCTGCCTCATCTTTACTACCCATAAGTAATAGTTGTGATAACTGCAAATCATAAAGCCTGCTATTCACCGCACCAAGTTGGGTCGGCGCATTCTTTTTTGTAAAGTCTACAATCGTTTTGGTGACAAATTCAGGCTCACCACACTTATTCTTGTCCATTGTTGCAGTGACAAGCATGCCGCAGAGAAGTCCCTCTACGCCAGGAGAGTCTTTATCAAGCATTGCAAGAAATATATCTGCACGCTGTGTCGCCACTTTTGCTGCTTCTGCAGCACCCAATAGTGGCGTAAGCTTCTTTTCAACTATATCTTGCGCAGTCTTAGTAGTACATTTCGGATCACCGTTACATAATCTTGTATTACTTTCATACAACGCGGTATATTTTCGCTGCTGTTGATATCCTTGATCAAGAATTTTTGCGATTTCTGCTTTTTGCTCCTCAGTCGTGGAAGAGGAGGCACTAACCTGCGCTCGTACTTGCGCTTGAAGTGTTGACAACTCTTTTGACACATTTTGACAAGGATTTTCTGCTACTCCTCCTCTTCCTTTTATTGTTGATGGCTCTATTAAAGCCAAACATTGCCCCATTTCTGCGTTTTTCAATACATATTCATACGTCAACTTCCCCAAAACAACCTCTTTATAATGAATTTCCCGTTTTTCTGCTGTATCCAAGCCAAGAGCGGTGAGCTTCTCATCAGCTTTTGCTTTCGCAAGATCCAATTTGGTTTTAATATCAACACAACTTTTTCGACGATCTTCATCCTCCATACAGTCGTTATACAAATCCTGCAGTGAAAGATACGAATCCGTTGCGGTTACACTTTGTTTATTCAGAAATTTGTTTTGCTGGAGCTTAGTATCTTCTTCTTTGGTAAAGCCAAAATTGGCTTCCAATACTTTTTTCGCATCGCTGACATCTTTAGAAATATCCTCGCAACCAATTGCTGACCGATTTTTTTCTAAACAACCATTGAGCGTATCAACCAGTGCCAAATACTCATCTATTTTTTTATTCTTCTCAATAGTTTCTAGCACCGTTGCTTTCCACGTTTTCCCCACACCGCTACCGAGTAAATCTCCTTGACCATCTTTAAGATCTTTTATTGCTTCTTGATGACAAACTGAATCAGTTTTCCCACCACTCATACACGCAAGGTATGTATTTTGCTGCGCATTATAGAGGACAAGCTCATCCTGATACATTTTGGTATCTTTTGAATCAATTGGAACTATTGTAAGCGGACAACCTGGACACGCCTGCCATGTGCCAACTCCCCCTTTGTTAACACATTGTCGACGTACCGTCCCCGACACTGGATCTTTTGCACCACCTATAGCTACGTTTCCTTCTGAAATTGTATTTTTCCCATCTGCTCCAGGACAAAATATGACTGCTGGTTTTGGTGTAGGAGCCACTGTACTTACTGTCGGAAGCGGGACTATCGTTGTGGCCACCGTAGGCAACGGATCACTATCTAACGTCGGAGCTTTCGTTGGAAGTCCTATCGCAGCATCTCCTCCCTGACAATATGCAAGGTATATGCCAGACAGCCCTGCACAAGGATCATCTGGATTTTCTTCCCCTTTTTCAATGATTATTGGTTTCGCTGGTTTCAGCGATGCACCAATACCAGTGGATCCATTATCGTTTATGACGCGCGCGAAATTCCGTAGATCTGCTATGCCTCTGATTTGCAACTGTCGTGCAGTAATAAAAATACCACTGGCAACGAATGTAAAAATGATAATCCCAAGTATTGGCGCAAACCCCTGCTGTCTCTTATTATAATATTGAAGATAACAATCTATAAAGAAATAGATCAATCGTGGATATTTTGAAGCTGTTTGTGATTTTTTTTGTTCATATATTTTTTGTGATAAAAATTCTTGTATTTTCAAAAAATAAATCCTCTTACTATTACTATGATTCGTATATAGCTACCCTGTCAAGCTGAAAATTTTGGTTCTTGACAACCACTCCCCATTTTCGTCTACACTAAAGTCATGAGAAAGAAACTCCATCATAAAAAATCAAAAGCTGTACGCACGCGTAAACCAAAAGAATCTTTTCTCGTTCTTATCAGAAGTTGGATGCTTCTTGTTATGTTTGCGCTCATGTTGGGACTAGGAGCTGTGGTCGGCACATTCTTTAACGATAAGACTGCAGAATCAGCACCAACGGTCGCTGGTGTTTCTATAGAAGCTAACTAACCAAACCCCTGTCGTTTCGTAGATTTCAGTTTCTTATTAAGTGGACCTGAGGGGAATCGAACCCCTTACTCTTCTATGCCATAGAAGTGTGTTACCGGTATACCACAGGCCCATTTGTTTTTCTCTTGTGGACCGTGGGAGAATCGGACTCCCGCCTCCGCAATGCGAATGCGGCGTATTACCACTGTACTAACGGCCCTATTTCAAAAACGGCAACGGACTTACAATAGCACCACCCTTACGCACTTCAAAATGAAGATGTGTGCCCGTTGATCGACCTGTAGAACCCATTTTTCCTATCACCTGACCTCTTGAGACCGTATCGCCATTTTTCACATATATCTCTATCAAATGTGCATACAACGTAGTTAACCCATCGCCATGATTTACGATCACATGCCGTCCATACCCGTATGTGAGATATTCTACCAGCGTCACTTGCCCATCCCCTGCCGCGATCACAGAAGGCTGCGATGGATTGGCGATATCTACAGCCATGTGATACCAAATCGGATACTGTGTAATCACACCGGCGGTCGGCCAAGAAAGTTGACCATTGCCGCCTGCGATAAGTGCGTCTGCCATAAACGCTCGCGGGGCGATAGGTGCTGACAGAGGCATCACACCATCTGGTACGACCAGCGTCTGCCCGACGCTTAAGGCAAACGTATCTAAATCAGTAAAATCGTTAAAGGGAAAGTTTAGTATTTTTTGTGCTTCTGTCTGATATTTTTTGGCTATAGAATAAATAGTTTCACCCTCGCGAACTTTGTGGACTATCCCTGTAACGGGTGGAATTTTTAACTCCTGACTTAAACTCAAACTATCCTTTTTTAGATCATTTGCCCACTTTACACTATCAACGGACACACCAAATTTCTCTGCAACCGTTGAGAGGGTATCACCCTTTTCGACAGTGTATGTTATCGTTTGATCACGTGGTTTTTGAGATATTTGCGTCTGTATCCCGTACTCAGAAACATCAAGAGAAGTAAGGACTGCGGATGGAGGTGTGAAATCAGCCAGAGCACTGGGTACACCAGAAGGATAACTATTGGCAAGAATTGGCGCCGATACAAAGGCTGCAAGAACGAGTACGCTGACAGAAAAATGAAAAAACGGTCGTTGATACCCACCACGTCTTGCCATCAACACATCGACAAGCACATCTTTCTTGGCTTCAAAGCGTACGCCAAATTTTCGCAATCGTCTAAAAAGATAGGTGTACCATCCTCTACCCCACAAGCGTATATCATCGATAAAGAGGGCGAAATATTTTCGCATAATATAAAGGAGTGATTAATCCTTGCCAAGTACTTCCAAAAATTCTGCGTTTGACTCAGTCTTACCCATCCTATCGATAAGCATGAGTGTGCGCTCATCGTCTGATAAGAGTGCCAACATGTGCCGCAAGGTCGTGACACGTTTCATACTTTCCTCTCCTAAGAGTAATTCATCGTGACGCGTACCGCTTTTCCCGACATCAATTGCCGGAAACACCCGTCGCTCTTGTAACGTTCGCGAGAGGTGAAGCTCCATGTTCCCTGTGCCTTTAAACTCTTCGTAGATGAGGTCATCCATCCGACTCCCCGTCTCGATAAGTGCTGTCCCTATAATCGTCAATGACCCGCCCTCGGTTGCGCGATTAAGCTTAGGCTGATCGCCCGTAAGATTTGCAGCTTGTTCTTCTGGCGTGATAAATGGCTCATTGCATCTGGCTGCTCCCAAAAATTTCTTGGCTGGATATAACGCTGCTGGATCAAATCCTCCGGTAAGCGTCCGACCTGACGGATTGACAACCATGTTGTAGGCTCTTGCAAGCCTTGTGATGGAATCAAGAAGTATAACAACGTCATGCCCCATCTCAATTAACCGCTTGGCGCGATCCAGTGCTACTTCAGCCACGCGCGTTTGATGATCAGGTGCTTCGTCAAAGTTACTGGCATATACCTCACCCTTTACTGATCGCATGATATCGGTGACTTCTTCTGGTCTTTCTCCAATAAGCACTGCCATAAGATGCACTTGTGGATAGTTTGCCGCAATACCTGCGGCTAACTCTTTAAGGACTGTGGTCTTCCCTGCTTTCGGTGGCGATACCACAAGTCCTCTTTGACCAAATCCGATGGGTGCTAATAAATCAATCATGCGTGTAGACAATGGATTTTTCCCTGTCTCAAGTTTTAGTAACGTATTAGGATAAATGGGTACGAGATCTTCAAATCGTGGTCTCTTCTCCATCATTTCAGCGGGCAACTCATTGACCTTCTCAACCTTGAGCAATCCGTAATACCGTTCATTTTCTTTGGGAGCTCTTGCCTGTCCCTCTACCATGTCGCCGTTTCGCAAGAGAAATCGTCTAATTTGTGATTGAGAAATGTACACATCTTTCTCGCTTGGAGTATATTTAGGTCGTAAAAATCCGTGACCGTCGGGCATGGTATCAAGGATTCCACGAACCGTCTCTGTGGGCACATTTACATCTTGAGTAAACGGAACGTCTACGAAATCTTGCCGTGGCCGATCAACGTATGGCTCTCTATATCCACGATCTTGCGGCCTTCTGTATCCTCCCTGAGGGTTATACCCGCCGCCGCGAAAATCTCGATTGCCAAATCGTCGAGTATTTCCCTGACCGCCGCGAAAATCTCTTATCCCAAATCGTCTATTTCCACCTTCATAATTGCTTCGTGGTGCAGGAGTGTGCTGTACAAATTGTTCAACTGGTGTTTCAGATTTTTCTACTACTGGTGCCTCGTCTATAGGCTTGACGCCCCCTACAAAATCATCGATGCTTACCGGTGGTGGCAGCGATTCTGCCGAAGGCACGACCGCACTATCGATCTCATCATGTTTTAATTTTATTTTGACTGGTGATTTACGGGTTGCTTTAAAAGCCATACTACTTGGAAACGCCAAATTCCAAAAGAAAATGATACTTATGTAAGGGAATTCATGAAAAACAAACTACCCGAGGAAACTTTGAAACTCTATCCCATATTTAACCAGATTATAGTACTGGTGTCAATAATCAATTTCGTATATCACTGTTTCACCAGAACGGAGGACCTCCTGACCAAGAATGGTAAACTTGTCTTCTACAAGTTTCGTAAATTTTTGTCGTTCAAGAATTCCCACGATGATGTATCGTACGTTGTATTGGTTTAAAAGCTCTTTCGTCTCTGTTAAATCTTCTGACTCATATATTCGCCGTACATCCTCGCGTCTTGGCGAGACGACGTCGTAGCTTCCACGCCATAACCACTCATGCACTGCCCATCCCACGACAGTGGGAATTCCTGTAAACGTCGAAAAACGCTGGTAATCCGTATAACTATCCCCATCCGCCTCGACAAGAACCGAAGGATTTTTTTGATCCTTTAACCATTGAATAGCTGCAAAATCATCCGGATACTCACGTTCGAGCCACGAAAGTCCGTAAACTCCTTCATAATTTTTTAAACCCCCAAAATAACTCCGCACAGAAAAGAATGGATATATCGAGACAAGAAACAGCAGTGGGATCAAAAGGAGTATGACCATCTTTTTTCTCCAAAGCGACACTATGGCGTATCCACTCACGATAGAAAACAATATAAAGGCTTCATACCCCAGTTTAAACATCGTGTTGCTTCTGAAATGCTGTGGGTAGATATCTTTAAAATAGAAGAATTCTGGGAAAATAGTCAGTGCAATAGAGAAGAAAAAGAAAATCATAAGAAGTTTTTCTATATGAGTAAATTTTTTACTCCGTATATATCCAATCCACAATCCTCCACTGACCCAAAAAAATCCCCAGAGAAGTGACATCATCCAGAATGGTGATCGCTGACACTTCTCTACCCCTTCAAAAAGAAGTGGCCCTATTTTTGTATGGGCCAAAAAGCTAGGAGGACAATTTACTGCAATGCCATTGACAAAAGATGTAAAGTGCACGAGAAACGGCAGGCTAGTGAATAGAGCTACAACGATAGCTATCCCTAATGCTTTCCATTTGTGTATTGGTGATTGGATATTGGATATTGCAAGAACCACACAAAACAATCCGAAGTATATGGGTCCATCAAGGGCGTTGGTCATCAGGAGTACGCCACAGAGAAAACCGTAGAATATATAGGGAATTTTTCCCTGCAGGAGCAGTGCTATTGCCAGCAACACAAACGGAATGCTCAACACGTGACCATGGACATCAGAGACGACGAAGGAATAGCTTGGAAACTCATGGATGGTAAAGGGAATAAATCGTGTCGCATTGGCATACCAATATGTTTCTATCCCCTTTAGTGTCCATCCAAGATTCCAAAACGGTTTCACGTTATCTCCCGTATATCCGTTCGTAAATGCATAGATCGTTTGCATATTGCCGGCTAGTGTCACGAGAAACGCAGTAAATAAACCGCCGCTTATTTTCTTTGTCAATTCTCTTCCTATCGAAAAACTCATAGTAAAACAAAGAGCAAAAATGGTAGAAAGCATAAGATTAAACGTGTAGGAAAGATCTAAGTTTGAAGCCTTGGTCACCATGGCAGTGACCAAATGTCCGAAATAATAATAATTTATAGAATGTGGCGGATACCACATGTCTACGGGAGGGAAATATGAGCTATTAAGGATGGACTGCATGAACCCATAATCCATAAACTTCTCAAGCCCCCGAATACTCGGCTCATGCGCTTTCACCCACGTCCAGAGAAGAAGCGCTACGAAAAAAAATAGTTCTTCAACTAGTATTGTTTTCCAAATAGGTGACTTAGGTAACCTAGGCGTCCTAAGTAACCTATTGAGAACAAAACCAAAAGCAAATAGTATACCTATAGCCATGAGGATCGTCCCTATCGTAAACGGTGCGATACGCGCCATGCCAAATACAAACACGAGCCACCCTATTACGGCGAGCCCGACTGCTTTGGAAAAAAGATACCCCTGATCAAACCATGCATGAAAAAGAAGTCGTGTGAGAGGAAACGCCGCAGCACCGATAAGAAACAACACACTCCACCACCTGATACCAATAAAGAAGTCAGAGATCATAGGGGTTGTTTTTCACTGCGCAAGGCAATGGTATTGATAGCACCTGCTACCCGCTCCATAACAGTGCCCCCCAACTTGGCGCTATAATAGGCAAGACGAGATGCAAGACGCACCACAAGCATTGTTCCGCCTAATCCACCAAATACAATGGCGTTCTTTTTTAAATCAAAATTTTTTGAACTTAAATCTGGCTTTTGACCCTGAAGGGCAACTGACAGTTCAGGATGAGTTATAACATGATTTATCCCCTGTGTGTTTTTTTTCATGTCGAGACCAAATTTTATTACACCAGCCCCACACCCTACTGAAAGTGCGACATCAAGAGCAGCCGATCCTACCTTTGCAAGGTTACCAATTGAATCCGCATTATGGTGAAGAATTTCTCGCACGTTAGAAAATTTTCGTGCAGTCATCTGATCGGCTATTGATCGCATTTTATTTGCCCATTCTCGATCCACTGGTATATTTACCAATGCTTCCCACATTTTTTTTCCCAACTGTTTCTACAACAGGAGATTGTTTGGGTATCTGTTCATTCTGACCTTCCATAGGAGTAGGATACACGAGCTTTCTTAGTGATACAATACTCTCATGAAAATAGCTATTATTGGCGGGGGTATTACAGGACTTACAGCTGCCTACCAACTTTCCAAAAAAGGGCACAGTGTTACTATTTTTGAAAAGGAATCATGTCTTGGAGGACTCGCGTACGGCTTCAAACAAAAAAAATGGAAGTGGCGTCTAGAGGCGGCATACCATCATTTATTTACCAATGACAAGGCAATACTCGGGCTTATCAAAGAACTTGGACTCAAGGACAAACTCATTCTCTCCCGCCCAATCACCGCAACACTCTATAAAGACAAACAATATCAACTTGATTCGCCTGCCACCCTTTTTGCGTTCCCTGCTCTCACATTTTTAGATAAAGTACGAACGGCAATCCTATTGGGAATGCTCAAAATCAACCCATTTTGGCAACCACTCGAGCATTTTACCGCTGAACAACTTTGTATCTCAATAGGTGGAAAAAATGCATTCAATACAATCTGGAAGCCTCTCCTCTATGGAAAATTTAGTCGCTATGCACCTACTATTTCAGCGGCATGGCTCTGGGCGAGAATAAAAAAACGCACACCACGTCTTTATTACATTAAGGGTGGGTTTCACACACTCATTTCTGCACTTGAACAATCAATAACAAAAAATAATGGAAAAATACTTATTAACACATCCGTCAACTCTTTAAATTTACTCCGCACACAGTTCGACAAAATACTTCTTACCATCCCAACAGCTCTTGCGAAGAAATTGATTCCGAATTTGGAATCATCCATTCTCCACCTCCATGCGCAAGTCCTTATTTTAGAAACAGACAAACCAATTTTAAAAAATACGTATTGGCTCAATGTCACCGATGCATCATTTCCATTTTTGGCAGTCGTCGCACACACAAATTTTATGGATAAAAAACATTATGGCGGGCATCACCTTACCTACATCGGTAATTATTTACCAACAGGACACCCCAATCTCTCTATGACAAAACAAGAACTCCTCAAAAAATTTATGCCATTTATCAAACGATTACGCACCAGCACTTTTATGCTGCACAATGTTTTTCTTTTTACCGCTCCATTTGCCCAACCCGTACATGAGCGAAATTATTCTCAAAAAATTCCTTCGATTAAAACGTCTGTACCCAACGTCTATCTTGCCAACATGGATTCAATTGTCCCGTGGGATCGGGGAACCAATTATGCCGTAGAATTAGGGATTCGAGCTGCAAACATCGTGGTATGAAATATTTTCTTATACTCTCTACTCTTCTCTTTTCCTTCTCCCTTATGTTCCATACGTTCTCGTATGACAAAAGCCTACAATCCGTCACCATAGCCACCAAAGCATGGAGCGATTTCGGCGCGCACATGCCGCTTATTCGCTCGTTTTCACACGGCCCGAATCTGACGCGATTATTTACCCAAAACCCTATCGAATCTCCACTCTTTCCAAATGAACCCATTCGGTATCATTTTGGATTTTATGCACTCGTGGGACTCCTCGAAAAGCTTGGAGTTCGTACAGACTGGGCCGTAAATATACCTAGTGCACTTGGCATGACGCTTTTTCTTAGCATGGTCTACCTGCTAAGCTTCCAACTTTTTGAGCGTCATGCAGTTTCCGTACTCTCTATCATGTTTGTGCTTTTTAACGGATCACTCTCTTTCCTCCGATTTTTCCAAATTCATCCACTCTCCCTTACCACACCCATCGATATCATCACCAATACAAAATTCTCTTCTTTTGGACCATGGGATGGATCTCTGGTAAGCGCGTTTTGGACGTTAAACATTTACACCAATCAACGACATCTTTCCCTCGCGTATGGCTTGTCTCTTTTTATCATTTTTATGACACGAAAAAAAACCAAAAGCATATACATAGCACTTATGATGAGTATGCTTTTATATGTCCATTTTCCTGCTGCTATAATGACAGCAATCTTTTTAGCGTGGATATTTATAACAAAAAAAGATACGCGAATATTCCTCATCGTTTCAGCACTATTGTCTCTCCCAGCATTTCTTTTTCTCCTTACCAAAACACACGTTGGCTCCCCTCTATCGCTTGAGTATGGGTATCTTATACAAAAACCTATCACCGTATTTTCTTTTCTTTTGTATTGGCTCAATAATATTGGTCTGCATATACTTTTTATCCCAATCGGCTTGACCCTTGCCCCACGACGCGTGAGGCGTGTACTCGCGGTGCCTCTCTTTGTTATATTCCTGCTCCCAAACATCATTAGGTTGTCTCCTGACATGATAAATAATCATAAATTCTTTAATTTTTTTATGATCATCGCCGGTATGTGTAGCGCATACGCGATTGTTCGACTCTGGTCTTCTCGCATAGGAAAATGCATCGCAATCGCGGCGGTATTTGTGCTTACGTTTTCAGGAATCATTGATTTATTTCCGATACTCAATGACACACGCGGAACAATTGCAGATATGGCAAAACAGCAAGATATTCTTTTTTTCCAAACACACACAAACCCCAACGATGTTATCGCCAACTCAATATGGTTTTATCACCCAGCATCGCTTGCAGGTCGAGCGATATATTCTGGATACACATACTTCACGTGGTCGTATGGCTACGACCAAGACGCTCGCGAACAAACACTTCTTTCCATCTATCAAGCCAAAAATATCTCAACCCTTTGCCCTATACTGGAAAAAACGGCTATTTCGTATATCGAATTAAAAGACAATCCAGAGGACTATATAAAACCAAACCTCTCTCTTTGGGACGCACTCCCTGTAGCATATACCAATGCTCTCTCGGGCATCCGTGTGTATAAGACAAAAAATATATGCGAAAAGATATGAAAAAAGAACACATACTATTTGTCGTGATCCTCATATTCGGCGCGTTTTTTCGACTCTATGGTCTCAATTGGGATCAGGGTATGCATCTTCATCCTGACGAACGATTCCTCACCATGGTGACAAACGATATTGCGTGGCCAAAAGATATCGCGCAATACTTTGACACCAACACGTCCCCATTAAACCCACATAACAAAAAGTTTACGTTCTACGTCTACGGCACGTGGCCGGTAATCATAACCAAATATATCGCACAGTTGACCTCTTTTGATACGTATGATGGAGTTCCTGCTGTAGGACGAATCTTGGCAGCACTGTGCGATATCCTCACGCTTCTTATCGTGTATAAAATAGGTCGAAGCGTCGACAAAAATCCCTATGTTGGTTTATTCGCTAGTTTTCTGTATGCAACGGCTGTTCTCCCTATCCAATTGTCACATTTTTATACCGTTGACCCCTTTGCAAATCTCTTCGTTTCACTAACGCTTCTCTGGGTGCTTGAAAAAAAACATGCGACACGTATAGCACTCGCGCTAGGACTTGCGATTTCAGCAAAAATCTCGAGCATGCTCCTTCTTCCCATCGTCGGACTCTCGTATGCAATGCAATTCCCGTGGAAAGGACGCACAAAACATATCTGGAGAGAAAGAAGACACAGTATATTCTCATTCTTACTTCTTGCCATTACTACAATCATTGTTGTCCGTGTCGCGTATCCGTACCTCTTCACGACTGGCGTAACACTGAATCCAAAAGTTTTGGCTAATTGGAAAGAACTCCGTTCATTTGAAGACGCTCTTGTCATGTTTCCGCCGGCACTGCAGTGGATACATACAACCATTGCTCTCCCGCTTCAAAACATTGCATGGTTTGGTCTCGGACTTGCACAAACACTCATCTTTTTGACCAGTATTTTGTACCTGATAAAAGAAGCTATGCAGAAAAAAATACATACAAATATCGTGCTGATACTGTGCTTTATTGGTGTCATTTTTCTCTACCAAGGCACACAATTTGCCAAACCCATGCGTTATTTTTGGTCGGCCTTCCCCAGTATCGTACTCATCTCAAGTATATTTTTCACACGTGGTATACAGTATGTACAAAAAAAATCACACACCCTTAGTATATGGATTCTTTCCGCCATCATACTTCTTATTATTCTTTGGCCAAGTATGTTTATGCATATATACACCAAGCCTCATACGCGAGTAGCAGCAAGCGAGTGGATATATCAAAATATAAAAAAGGGCTCCACGCTTTCTTGGGAGCACTGGGATGATCCCCTTCCCCTTCTTCTTGGTAATCATCAGGGAGATGAATACCAAACACATCAACTCCCTGTGTTTGATAGAGACTCACAAAACAAATGGAAAACCATACAAACCATGCTTTCACAAAGTGACTACTATATCCTCTCCAGCAACCGCGCATATGGGGCGATCACCAATGTAGCATTTCGTTTCCCACAAACAGCACGATTTTATGAACTGTTATTTTCTGGTAACCTTGGATTCACCCTTGTCGCACAGTTTGTCTCCAGACCCACAGTGCCACTTTCCTTTATCAAGACGTGTGTAGACCCGCAGGTGCTCACGTACGGCACAATAGCCCAAAAAACGATCACGTGTAACAACGGCATACAACTTGTGGATGATTTCTCAGATGAGACCTTCACCGTATACGATCATCCGAAGGTGCTGATTTTCAAAAAAACAGACCAAGATATTTTCATCCAGAGCATGAACATTATTATAGACAACGCACAAAAGGTAATTAAATAGATTTTTCAAGCACAAAAAATAACGCTGCAGCTTTTTGTGGCTCTACTGGTTCATCCATAACACGAGAGAAATATTGGAGAGGAAACGGGTGTACTACAGATGGCCACAACACCCATGTGCCAAACAACACATAGCTTATCAAGCTTGGAATAGAAACATAATGCAGGACGTCAATCATTCTTGATGCATGTTTTGATCCATGTCCTGTCACAGAAACGATGCGAAATCCAACTTGTTCAAACACTTTTTTCCACTGAATGAATGTGTAAAGATTAATATGGTGTTGTTTAGTTCTCATTATCTTTCGATATGTGTTTCCAAAGACAGTAGCACCCAACAAGTATTCTTCCCAAGGATATGCCATAACGGTCGTATACATTTTCCCTTTTGGCTTTAAAACACGATATATTTCCGACACTACTCGTGGTAATTCATCGACATGCTCAAAAACACTGTTTGAAACGACCGTATTAAATGTATTATTTGAAAATGGAAACGTATATCCATCATACGTCACTAATTTTTTGTACGCAGATTGTTTCTCAACATCTTTCATTCGACTCGACTTCATATCAAGTCCTATATCAATTTCATTTTCTCCAAATGTTTGACGCGCAAAGAAACCGTCTCCACACCCCACATCTATACTTGGATGCTTCATTGGCAAGTATTTTGTATATAAACACACTTCTTTTGCCCGTAATACACTCAAAAACAACGGGCGAAATTGCGAATAATATTTAAGAACCTGATATGTATTCGTATTTTTCATAAAGAAATAATCGCATGAAGATTTTCTATTGACTTATCATAGGAGAATTCTTTCAAAACATCTTTCTGCATTTTAAAAAAATTCTTTGGATGCCTGACAATTTGTTCCAATGCTTCTGCAAGCTTTTTACTATTTCGAATCGGCACCACTATCCCCATCCCTGTTTTTTGTATCGGCGTGCGGACGCCGGGCAAATCAGAGGCTACCACTGGCACGCCCGTCATCATCGCCTCTACCTGAACCAATCCAAAGGCTTCAGTGCTATTTATAGACGGCACCACCAAAACATCAATACATTCATAAAAAGATCCCATCTGATCGGGTGCGATTTCTCCCAAAAACACTACTTGTTTTTTATACTTTTTAACAAGCTGCATAATTTTTATCTTGTATGCCTCTTCCCCCACTGGATTCATAGACACTGCAAGTACTATTTTTAATATTTGTTTTGGCAACTTTTTTTGAAGTATCGGCAACGCATGTATCAAATACTCTATCCCTTTTTCAGCGGCTAGCCGTGCCGCTACACCAATCACCACATCGCATTTCCCAATCTGTTTTTTATATTTCAATACAAGGCTTTTTGAAACTTTCGGAATGGGGATGGGAGGATAGATTGCTATAATTTTATGTTTTACCAATCGAAGCAGTCGTGAATGATCCGCATAATCTTTGGTATAGGTGACAACGACATGCGAAAAAAGTAGTGTAACTGTGTTTGCGATTTCTAAGATGATTTGAATAATTGTGTTAAATAATCCGTTGGGAAGAACGACTTCACAATGATAAATTGAGACAACTCTCTTTCCTAATAGCCGTGCAAATAAAGCGGGTATCCATCCTTCTGCTTGCGGCAAATGCACGATGAGTACGTCATGCGATCGCACCTGTTGCCACGATTTCACAATCCAATCGAAAGACAAAAAACCTTTATGAATTTTTATAAAAGGCTTTGCCACTATGACTTCTCCCTGTCTTGCTAAACGCAATCTGGCTTTACCAGACATTGTAAGGACGGTCACCCTGTCACCTTTGATTGCTAATCCTTCAGCCAATCGTTTGGCATAAATAGACAAACCGGAAACGTATGGATCAAAATACGTGACAGAACAAAGAATATTCATACTGCGATAATCTGCTCCAACGATTTTTGTACATAGGGATATTTATTTTTGTATACTCTGTTGCGGTCAAAAACGTTATATATCCAATGAATTTTTGCAGGAACTTTTTTTACTACTAAATGATTGACGATATCCCAGTTATCCTCTACAAAATAGGCAAATCGTTTTTGACGCACAATGCGTTCTTTAAAAAGATGGGGTTGTTCATTTTTTTTGTTGAGAGTAATGCTGGTAAAGCACGATTGTAAGTCCCATCGATTGAGAAATCGTAAAAGATGATCTTCTAAAAATCCAAATCGTCCGGTTACAAGATGCGCCTCAATCTTATTTTCTTTCGTCAATCGACGAAGAAGAGAAACACCTTGTGCTGGAAACACACTGGACTCGTGTGCTAGAGACCACAGTGACTTCTCAAGTGATGTGTGCGGGACAAAAAAGCTTACCTTTTGAATTCCTAAGATATGTTGTTTTACAAACGATATGGGAAAACGCGCAAGGCGTGCGGGGTTGTATGCAATCACCCCATCAAAATCAAAACCTACAATAATTTTCCTTGGAGACATGCCCAAATGATACGCGTTTTATACAACGGTGTCGAGAAGTTGCACGAATGGAAATTTCGTTTTTTTGCAAAATTTCTCATCGCTCGTGATTAGTTTACATCCATGCTCCTTGGCTATAACTGCATATAACATGTCATAAACGCTCGTTTTGTATTGCTTAGCCAATCGCGCAGCATCAACGAGATTTTTTTTCGTAAAACTATGGATAACAAAATCAAACGTATTGAGAAGATGTAATAATTCTTCTATATCTTCCTGAGTATAGATCGACTTGGTGACCAGTGCGTTTGCTACTTCTAAATACAGAAGAGACGGTACTGTTATTCTCGTGGCTTTTGTTAGGTGATCGTGCAATAACTTTTTTGCACGATCGGCATCATCTTCTGTAGATTTTAATAATTTGATCGCAACGGAGGCATCAATAACATTCATTGTTCATACCTCATATCTATAAGTGCTTTGGTTAAATTTATATTTTTATATTTTTGGGCTATTTTCTTACCAATTTTATCAACAGATTCAAGAACATCTTCTGCTGTTTGCTTCTGATCCTTTGTTAAACGTTCACGTATGATCTCCGCAACACTTTTACGCTGCTGCGCTGCTATCATTTTAATATCCATGTACACGTCTTCAGGAATACGAATATTCGTGGTTATCCAGTTCATATACCACTATAGTACAATAGTACAATTGTATTGTCAAGAATGCAGGAGCGTACAAGTAAACGTTCTACTTGGGTTGACAGCACCGTACAAAATAAAAAAACGTACTCTTAGTGGAAGATTGACAGCAACGAACAAAGCGCCAGCGATATACTCTATGGGAAGTTGACAGGGACGTACAAAATTGCACTTTGCGTTATATACTCTATGGAAAGTTGACAGCCTGCCCAACTATCAACTCTCCATACAACATACAATCATTAGTGCAATTTTTACGTCCTAAACCTGCCCTTTACTCAGAAAATCGTAAACGATTATTCTGAGAACTATCAACTCCCCATACAAAATACCTCCGGCGCTTTTTCGTTGTAAACCTGCTTTACTCAGAACATTGCTTGCAATGATTCTGAGCCAACTATCAATCCTCCACCCAAAGTACGTTTTTGTTTAGAATACTTTTACTACTCACAACTTCTCGTTTGTCGCAATTGGAGAGATTCTAACGCGCAATTTTATAGTTGTCAATGATGAAGAAAAAAAAGATGAAAAAATACTGTGACAGTAAGCTAAAGCTAAAAAATTAGCTTCAAAAATAAATTTGACAAGAAATAAACTATGGTGCTACTGTATCTTTTGGAATCATTCGCGATGCCCATTGTGAATGGCACCATATATAAAAGGCATTACTTTACGTAGCTAAGTCCCAAACCTGACGCTAGCGGAAGTGATGCTTTTTTATTGCTTACAACGTAAACACAGGTATGCTTAATCCCTTTTCTTTGAGCTTTAGAAGCTCTCGGCGCACGTCGTCCCTATAGATCTTTCTCTCCCGTTCAAACGGGCTTATACGAGCCTTTTTGCCCATCCCCAAGACTCTAGCTACTAGTCCCAAACCTGACACTATTAATCTCATATATACAGTAAACTCCTTTGTAAACCCCTTGTCAAGTCCCATAGTTATATTTACTCCCCAATATCGATATCCCATAATTATTTTAATAATAAATAGACCGTCATAAAGCCCCAAATAATTTCTTATATTTTTATGTGGATAACTTGGGGAGATTACTTGACCCGCGCAAAAAACAGCTGTCCTGCAGGCGTCTGGTGAATTTTTGTAATAATGACCGTCAAGTCCTGACCTATCTTACCTTTGGCGTTCTCAACCACGACCATCGTGCCGTCTGGCAAATACCCTACTCCTTGCTCTCGCTCTCTCCCATCATGCGTAATTTTGACCACAAACTCTTCACCCGTTATCAGCGCGACCTTAAGCGCTTGTGCCAAATCCATTACATTCATCACCCGCACACTTTGTGCCCTAGCGACATGCGCGAGGTTAAAATCAACGGTAAGAAGCACTGCTCCCCACTTTTTGGCAAGAACCACGAGCTTACTATCCGCTTCTTTGGTCTCAATCGGGTCATCTTTGACCATCACGACTTTAAGCCACGGATTGTTGCGTTGGCCTTTGAGCTTATTGACCACATCCAACCCTCTTCTCCCCTTTTGACGCCGCAACGGATCCGCATCATCAGCTATATGTTGTAATTCGATGAGAATAAAGTTGGGGACGACCAACGTTCCGGTAAGAAATCCACTATTGACGATGGAAAGAATTCTACCGTCGATAAATACACTCGTATCGACGATAATCGGATGATCCCCAAGTTCTACTGGTTTCTCTACCGGCTCAGCTCTCTGAAATGGTCGCACCGTCATCTGTCCTAATGCCGTCAAATTTCTCACTATTTCCGCCGCTAACGCTTTCGTAAATGCTTTTGTCGTCTTTTGCGCGACAACTGGAGTACTTTCTGTTTTTTTAGGTTGCTTAACCATATCTTTATTGTACCAGCTAGACAGTTTTATATCAGAAGTTGTGAAGCTTTGGAAAGTGAGGACAACGTCGCTGGCGAGTAGATCGTGGAGAATCCAAGGCGTTTGGCTTCTTTCACCCGTCGGTCTTCTCCTGCCACTCGTCGAATTTCTCCTAAGAGTCCTACTTCACCAAACACGGCAGTCTTTGGGTCTACGGGCTTATTTTTAAATGAGGAAAGGATGGCAAAGCATACGGCAAGATCCACGGCTGGCTCATCAATTTTCATTCCACCGCTCACATTGACGAATACATCAAAGGATCCTAAAGGAATATTTAATCGTTTTTGTAAAATGGCAATAAGAAGCTGCAATCTATTGTAATCGAAGCCATTACCGACACGCCGAGGCATCGCTAGTTGCGAGGCGACAGCCAACGCCTGTATTTCTATGAGCATTGGTCGTGTTCCTTCAAGAATAACTGTGACAACTGATCCGGCGACATTTTTTACTCTATCCTGTAGAAATAGCGCCGAGGGATTGGTTACTTCATTCAATCCAGAATCCACCATTTCAAAAATTCCCACCTCTTCGACGGCTCCGAAGCGATTTTTGAGCGTTCGAAGAATTCTGGCGTTTGCAAACCGTTCCCCTTCTAGATACAAGACAGTATCGACCATGTGCTCTAGGACTTTGGGTCCTGCAATCGCCCCTTCTTTGGTCACGTGACCTATGATGATTATTGAAATCCCACATCGCTTGGCTACTCCAATAAGAAGCTCAGCGCTTCGCCTAATTTGTCCGACTGACCCTGCCATACCATCCAAATCTTCTGAAGCAAGTGTTTGAATAGAATCGACAATAACTAAGCTTTTTGCGCGATCGTTTTCAGGCAATGCTTCCAACGCCGAAACGATTCCTTCAACGGATGTTTCCGCAAGAATCGTAATATTCTCGCCATTTATACCTAATCGTTTCGCACGAAGTTTTACTTGCTCTGGCGACTCTTCTCCAGACACGTAAATACCACCCACTGCTCCCAAAATATGCAGAAGAAGTGTTGATTTGCCAATACCCGGATCCCCAGCTAGAAGGGTCACTGACCCAGACACAACTCCCCCACCCATTACTCGATCAAATTCGATAAACCCACTTTTCAAACGATTCTTATCAATGTGTTTGACGTCTGATAATTTCTGATAGACTATCGTTTTTCTGATAGCTGAAGACTGACGACTGACAGCAACATCCTTTACCGTTTCAATGAGTGAATTCCACGTGTCACAATTTGGACACTTCCCGAGCCAACTATGCGTTTCAAAACTACATTGTTGACACACGTAAACAGTACGAAGTTTCATGAAGCTATTTTACACTATTTTATTTGTGTCCGCCGGTCAACGTATCGAGGAATGCTTGTCGAGGTATGACAAAGCATGTACTATCCACAGTTTCACTTGCATCATATTTCAAACTTCCTAATTTTTTACCACCTAAGGCAATCGTTCGTGATACGTCAACTGGATCAAGCTGATTATTTTGATCATGAGTCACCCACACGGACACGGCACGGACATCTTTATAATTTAACCCGTTAAATACTTTATCAAGGGCTAGCTTAGTCGCACTATCTTCTGCTACTACACCAGTAGAACTCTCTTTGCCATACGATGACAACTCTAACACCTGCTCCTTTTCGTACACGCGTTTTCCTTTAGCCGCCTGCCATTCGTTTATCTTGTCTAAATGCTCTGGTTCGTAGACACTGACAAATCCTTCTGCTGCTTCTGGATCTAAGCGATTTGTTTCATTGGGCGTCCCAAAAACCCATACATCTTTAGTGTGTGTGACCCAATCTTGTATGGATTCTTCTTTATTGCCAGTCATGGGCAACATTCCGGAGGCAGATGTAAGATCGGTAAGTACAGGTTCAAAAACGGGAAGATTTCTCTCTGTGATAGGAACGATAATAACTGGCTCGTGAGAGAGAATTTCTTTTATATTCTGTCGTAGTGCCGCGCCTCCTGTACTTGATGGTATTTCTGTCATATTATCTATACCCCATCGGCTTCTCAGTCAACGCCATAGAAAGACTAATTTTTCGCTGATCAGGCTTCAAATCTTCGATAAGACAGAGAATTTCATCTCCTGCCTTTGGCTCTTCGCCCGGCGCTACTTTACTAATATGGATGAGTCCCTCTACTCCTGGGGACAACTCTACAAATATACCATACGGCGATACACGAGTCACTTTGCCTTTCACTTGGGTATCTTTCTCAAACATATCAAGCACATGCTCCCATGGATCAGGAAGAAGTTGTTTGAGTGATAATGTCACCTTACCTGTTTTGGCATCGACACTTATCACTTTGACCTTCAATGTATCCGCGACCTTCAAATACTGATTTGGATCGTCTACTTTTTCCCATGCAATCTCAGAGATATGGATAAGTCCTTCGACATCATGCTTCTCTCCATCTTTCTCGACCGTAAATTTGGCAAATGCGCCAAATGGAGCCACACCGGTAATGGTTGCCTCCACACTTGTATCCACAGGCACTGCATCGATAAGATCTCGTTGTTTGGCAAGCACTGCTTCTTCGGTAATCGCGCGTTGTGAGAAGACTAAACGATTGGTTGGCGCATCCACTTCAATTACTTTTACTTTGATGCGTCGGCCGACTGCTTTGTCTAATTGCTTTGAAAGCGTAGCGTCAAGTTGAGAAAGTGGCACGTAGCCTCGAAGCCCTCCGTAATCCACAAGCACACCACCACGAACGGATTCACGAAGCGCTACTTCTACAGATTCTCCACTCTTTTGAAGATCTGATAATTGAGTCCAACGCGTATCAAGAAGCGCTTTGCGAATAGACAAGACACTCTGTCCTCTATCGTTTTCTGCAACGATCACTTGAGCGGTCACTGTGGCACCGACTGTGAGACGAGAAAGCATTTCTTTGTACGTCTCAAGTTCTTTGTCCATGACGATGCCTTCGGTCTTGCCACCGATATTGAGGGCTATCTCGCGTCCCGTCATACGGGTGATAACACCTTCAACAACATCACCTTTTTTGAGACCCTTTAAGTTGTATCCTGTTTTTTTGAGAAGCTCCTCCATTGAAGTTGCGGGAGATTTTTTTGGTGTCGCTGCGACATCAGTCGCTGGAGAATCAGATTGTTTTTTTGCCATTAAATAAATACCACCTTTCTTTTAGTAGTCTGGGTATTATACCGCATTGAGAAGGGCTTCTCAATCAACAAAATAATTTTTAAAGCTTATCCTTGAGTCCTCCGGCCTCGACCTATCTTCCCGACTCCTTGCGAAATAGGTATTGTTGGCGCTGATATGTTTCACTTCCCTGTTCGGAATGGGAAAGGGTGGTGCCACATCGCTTCAAAGACCGAAAGGCTCAAAGATACAACGAGCAAGCGTTGCGTTCATGTAAATATAGTAGTAATTGCCTCGTAAGGAGGAGAAATCCTCTCACATGACATTCATTTCGTGTCGAAAAATATCATCCCGCCATAGGCGGGAATCCTTTGTTCCCCACAACTTCGATCAATTAGTATCAGTAAGCTAAACATCTTGCGATGCGTACACCCCTGACCTATCAACGTTGTCATCTGCAACGGATCTAATAACGATTTTTCATCTTGGGATGGGCTTGGTGCTTGAGATGCTTTCAGCACTTATCCCGACCGGATCTAGCTACCCTGCGTTGCCAGCGATAACGCTTAACAACAGGCACACCAGGGATCCGTCCCTCTCGGTCCTCTCGTACTAGAGAGAGCTTCCCTCAAAAATCGAGCGCCCACACTGGATAGAGACCGAACTGTCTTACGCATAAACCTCAACTATTACTAGTTGTATGGACTATATCTTCACCCTCCGAATCGAAGGGGTCGACGTGTTATTCACCATCTGGCGAATCTGCTCCTCGCGGAACAAGTCTCTACGGGATCAAATATGCTTTGAAGCAAAAAACTCTTTCAACTTTACAGAAGTATTTACTCGTTTCTTTGAATAATTCAACTCAATAAAACGATCAACCTCTACTGCGAGTCGTAAAAGCGTTTCTTTTTTCATTTTTCTTCCTGACCCAGGCATTTGTGAGAGGACGTCAAGCGCAACCTCAGCCTGTTTCTTTTTCAATCGAAGATATGGAGATAAAAGCCTTAATACTTTTGTCACATCTGAAACGCCCACGATAGTATATTCACACATACCATCATTTCTTTTTCGTATGTATCCAACATCGTCAAACTGAACCTTAAGCCATTCGAAAAATGAGATATATTGCTGCTTTTGATAAAAGACGACGCTCGCGCGTATTTGATATCCCAACACATAATCGTGTCGGTATACCAGTTGCAACATAATGCAACCATCTCCATCCAAAAAACCTGCAATATATGCTCGCTCTTCTTTTGTCATACTTGTCTTACCCTCGGTATTGCCCAATATATCGTTCGTAAAATATACAGGGTTTCACCGATTTTAGTCGATTCTTTCTATACTTTTCCTCGGTGGGTGATAGAAAGCGGAAGTGCTCTGACTTCCCTTTTATTATCCGTCATTACTGACGGAGAACGCAATAAGTTTTACGTTCTGAACCCAGCTCGCGTACCCTTTTAACCGGCGAACAGCCGGACCCTTGGGACCTTCTCCAGCCCCAGGATAGGATGAGCCGACATCGAGGTGCCAAACCGCCTCGTCGATATGGACTCTCGGAAGCGATCAGCCTGTTATCCCCGGAGTAGCTTTTATTCGTTAAGCCCGCTCCCTCCCACGAGGGATGCGAGGATCACTAACACCTGCTTTCGCATCTGCTCGACCTGTATGTCTCGCAGTCAAGCTGGCTTATCGCGTTTGCACGACAGGTCCCGATTTCCAATCCGGGATTAGCCAACCTTTGTACGCCTCCGTTACATTTTTGGAGGCAACCTCCCCAGTTAAACTGCCCATCTGACAGTGTTCTGTTCCGGGATTTTTATGCCGGAATAAGTAAGATTTCCCAATGCCGAAGAGAGGTATTCCATTGTTGTTCGGCTTGCGCCGGACTCCCTCCTATACTCGACAATCAACACTAGGTCCTCAGTGCCAAATTACAGTAAAGCTTCACGGGGTCTTTTTGTCCAAGTGTGGGTAGGCCGCATCTTCACAGCCATTTCAATTTCGCCGGGTAATGGTTCAAGACAGTTGCTATGTCATTCTACCTTTCGTGCGGGTCGGAACTTGCCCGACAAGGAATTTCGCTCTACATCACCTTGATGTCTGGACTATATCTTTCCCGATTGATTAACCAATCGGTTATCTAGCGTGTAGTCTCTGAGGATTCTAGACCCAACAATCGTGTACAAAATACATTAAATTGTTCATTTTTTGTTGTTTGTAGTGGATATTTTTTGAAAAATGGTATAATTTTGTTTTTCAAATCATCTTGTCTTCGTACACAGTAGCGAAGCAAGTTAAAGTTGTGATTGTCATGTCGGCGATTGATATAAATCGATCCGCAACCAAAATATGTTTTGATTGCTTCTATAGCAGGTCTACTCCGCTCTCCTTGCGTAACTACAAATTCATATAGAGTTTGATAGCCACTTTTGCAAGTTGCGTTTTTAAATCTACTAACAGAAAAACATCCTTCACCATCGACAAATCCAACGATCCACCACGGATCTAGTCTTTCCTGCTGATTGCCTGCTTGTGTAGCTTTGTCACTATGGTACATATAAACCATAGTAGCACACATATTTCAGGTGTTCCAGCATATAGCTAAATTTTTTCATTCTATTTATTACGCACGAATGAAGAGGTTTGACTACCCCACTATGGCAGCGCGATATTTTCCACCATAGAACAGTTATAGTTACTGCTGCCGTTCACCGGAGCTTAAAAAGCTAGCTTCCTCTTGCGAGGTCACCAACCATTTTTAACTTACCGGCACTGGGCAGGTGTCAGCCCCTATACGTCACCTTTCGGTTTCGCAGAGACCTGTGTTTTAGTTAAACAGTTGCATAGCATCATTTACTGTGGCCCGCCAATAACGACGGGCAAGGCATCTCCAATAAGTTACGCCTAGCTTTTGTTGCCGAGTTCCTTGAACCACGATCACCCGCTTACCTTGGCATTCTTGCGCCAGCGCACCTGTGTCGGTTTGCGGTACGGACGATTACATGCTCCTCAACGAGGCTTTTCTCGAGTACGAAACTATATATGTTGCCCGCAGCTTGCGCCTTGGACTCCCCATCGCTTCTTCAGTTTAAAACGTAAGAACGGATTTACCAATTCCTACTACGTGAAAGCTTAGTGGTGTTCCAACCAATATACACATCCCACACTGTCACCCCTTTGAGTCTTAATCAGCACATATTCGGTACTGGAATATCAACCAGTTATACATCGAGCTACTCCCGCATCGCGGGACTCGCCTTAGTTCCGACTTACCCGAAGACGACGAACGTTGCTTCGGAAACCTTGCGCATTCGGTAAAAAAGATTCTCACTTTCTAACGCTACTCATGCCGGCATTCTCACTTCTGTGCGCTCCACACCGGTTTCCACCGTATGCTTCACTGCACACAGAACGCTCCCCTACCAAATCAGTATGTATAAATACATACTGAATTCTTTGTCTTCGGCACCATACTTAAGCCTCGATCATTTTCGGCGCCGCGGCTTTCATCCAGTGAGCTGTTACGCTTTCTTTAAAAGATGGCTGCTTCTAAGCCAACTTCCTGGGTGTCTTAAAACCACGACTTCCTTTCCCACTGAGTATGGATTTGGAGGCCTTAGACGAAAATCTGGGGTGTTTCCCTTTAGCCACACGAGCTTAGCCCCGCATGACTGACTGCCTGGATACTGTTGTCTGTATTCGGAGTTTCATAGAAATAACTCAGTTTCCCTTGACATTTCTTTGAGTGCTCTACCCCAGCAACAATTTATACCAGACGCTATACCTAAATATATTTCGGGGAGAACCAGCTATCTCCGGGTTCGATAGGCATATTACCCCTAACCACAAGTCATCTCACAGATTTGTAACTCTGACGAGTTCGGGCCTCCTTCCAGATTTCTCTGGAACTCACCCTGCTCATGGTTAGCTCACCCGGTTTCGGGTCTATTACCTGCTACGATTGGTCGCCCTGTTAGGACTCGCTTTCGCTTCGGCTCCCCATATCTCTATGGTTAACCTAATGCAGCAAATAATAACTCACCGGCTCATTCTTCAATAGGCACGCGATCATCCCGCAGAGCGGGACTCTCGCTGTTTGTTAGTCGACAATTTCAGGTACTATTTCATTCCCCTTCCGGGGTGCTTTTCACCTTTCCCTCACGGTACTCGTTCACTATCGGTGCTAATGTGTATTTAGTCTTGGAGGATGGTTCCCCCAGCTTCCCACAGGACCTTCGTGTCCCATGGTACTCGGGTACTCTCTAGAGGAAAAAACAATTTCGCATACGGGATTTTCACCCTCTCTGATCTGCCATTCCGGACAGTTCTGCTATCGTTTTTTCTCTCATATTGAAAGCCCCACAACCCCCGAGATAAATCTCGGGTTTGGACTTTTCCGCTTTCGCTCGCCGCTACTGACGGAATCACAATTGTTTTATTTTCCTCATCTTACTTAGATGTTTCAGTTCAGATGGTATCCTTCATACCGCTATCTTAATCTTTCGATTATCTTTGCGGCACAATAACCTTTACGGTTGGATTGCTCCATTCGGAAACCACCGGATCAAAGGATGTTGACTCCTCCCCGGTGAATATCGCTGCCAACTGCGTCCTTCTTCGGCACACTAGCCCTAGGCATCCATTGTCAACTTGTAGCGTTGCGGAGAACAAAAGATATCTGTCCGACTAAAGTCGAGACAGCTCTTTATTTTCTTCGACGAAATGGCCGTCACTAAGAGAGATCACTCCCCCTTACGCGGCAATTACCTACAATTTACACTTATAAAATACTAATAAAAGAGGAATTTCACCTTTTTATTAGTTGCTCAAAATTATTTTGTTGTTAAAGTGCGACGCGCAAATTCAAGTAAACAGTGAACAGTAAACAATCATATATTTACTCCTCACTATATACTCTTTACTAAAAGTGGACCGTGGGAGATTCGAACTCCCGACCTCAGCATTGCAAATGCTGCGCTCTACCAGCTAAGCTAACGGCCCTTGACTGGTTTGATTTTTTAGCTCTCTTAGGTCCCCAATTTCCCTTATTTTCCAAAAAAAATCCCCGCCTTTATGCGGGGTTGTCACAGTCCTCTAGAAAAGAAACTTCAGTCACCACGCAAACGGGTCCAAATTACGGTTAGTTTGTCTGATGTGTTGATTCTCATGTATAGAAAAAGTGAGCGCCTCCGCATTCCCCCCATACTAGATATGGGGCAAAGGCAAATGCTATTGTAGCGCAGACTATTCTCTCGTGCAAGCGGGGAAAATTATTCTTTCACTGCGGTATTATTACGACCTTTAATCCAATTAAATAATATTTTTCCTCCATCATAGACTTTATTGGTTACCTTCCACGATAGACTATTATTTTTTTGATTATCAACGTCTCTATACGCGCCAATCAACAAGCCGACGGCCACATATGCAGCCTTCAAATTTCCTTTACTATATTCGTTAAAAGATTGAAAATTTGACCATCGCGTCCACCCCTGCTCGACTAGTGCCCCAATAACCGGAACTTGATAAACAATACGAAATACGCTTTCTAAAGTAGGACCGTTTGAAACGTCTTCAATCTTATCTTTAAATCCATAGGTCAATAAATCGTTCAATTTATCTGATGCCTCACTCGTAAACCACCCCTTATCTCCGGTAGCCTGTCGCATAATTGTATTCCCTACAGCTGTTATATTTTTATCATTCATAACTTCAAATAATTTTCCTCCTGCGTTTATATAATCAATCTTAGAATTTAATTTCTTGATTGCTTGCTGCGTCTCATCGCTTACTTCTCCTAAAGGATTAGCTTCTGAAATAGACTTCATCTGTTCACCCTCTGCTTGTTTATGTTTTGTTTTTAACTCATCCTTTAATGGATTTTTTAATATTTTTTCTATAAGATTTGGTGGCAAACTCGTCAAAATATCAAGTGCAATATTTGGCACCATGTTGCCTACCATCACCGCAGCGCGCATACCACGTGTTTTCATGTCTCCAATTTCCACCCCACCACGAAAGTCTTTATCAATCGCCATGATGTGTTCACCAATAGTTTTTGAAGTTGGATTTGTAAACACATCTTTTAATGCATCGAACTTCACAGGCCCGCGCTTTTGTTTATATGGAGATCGATCACCAGTCTGATACATTTCTCTAAAAAATGCCTGCCATTCTGTCGGTTCCGGCTCAGGAGCTTTAGGCGCGACCGCGTCTTTCTCGCCTTTCAACACAGAGACAACTAAATCTACCCGATCCCAATTGAGCCCATCTGGTTTCTCTCGCTGTAACGCTTCAAAAAATGATTCAGGGATGACAACTGGGGTTTCTTTTGTAGCTTCCACCTTTTCCTCTTCCCCACTCTTCAATCCCGCCACGACACCGACATTTGGATTGACAGGAGCTCCCACCACCTTCTCCGTGGCTGGGTATTCGATGCGTGTATAGTGAAATTCTTTACTCATAAAAAAAGCCCTCTATTTGGGCATTACAAACGGAAGTATACCAAACAAAGAAGCCTATAGCAAGAGGTGCGTTGTGTTAAATTCCCTTAGACTCCTCTAAAATCCTCTAACGAAATTTACCCAGTCTTTGAAGCTACTGCAGCCGCAGCCTTATTTCATAATATTTTTTGCGATATGGTATCCAGTCACTGCTTTTGCAGCGATGGCGTTCCCATATTTAAAATTTGATGAATGCTCAAGCGCGTGGTTTAATTTCTCTTTCCCCCATGTTACTGCATTGCCTACAAGTGGAACTTGCTCAAAGATACGCACGGACGCTTCTACTGTCACAGGATTGATAAAGTTTTCCATAGGATGTGCAAGAATTACCCATCCGTTTAACTTTGTGATTGGAGACATTTCTCCTTTTTCATTAGTAATCGGCTTTTTCGAAGTTAAATCTTTTTCAACAAGCCCAAACACCCTACTATTAAGCCATACTTGCGCAATTGCATTCATCCATTCAGAAGCAAATGTTGACGCCTCAGAGGCATACTTCGCGTCTTCAACGCCAGTCGCCTTACGAAGCCACGAATTCATTAACAAAGAGTATGCGTTATCAGAAACATATTCTTCCGCAAATTTAAAGGCACCAAACGCACCCTTCATTTCCTTAATTTTTGACTCATTTGTAATTGGATCTTCCTTTAAATCATGCATCCATTTCCCGAAGGTTGCATGTTCTAAATGATGCACCGCATGACTCTCAATCAAATCAACGGCTAACCCTGCCCCCAATGCTATGGCATTAGCCCCTGCCTTCTCTATGCCCCCAGCTTCACCCTCAATTACTGAAAATTGAACGCCGCGAGGTTTCACATCAAATAGTTTTTGATATCGAATTTGCTCTGGAGAAAATGATTGTACTTCTGCTGACATAGTTTGGGGAGTATACCACATAAACTATCCTATAGCAAGCGACTGTCTTCAGTCGTCCCGAGCGAAGTTGAGAGATCTCTCTATACAATAATGAAGTTATATCCAAGGCTGAGCCTTATTGGGAAATATTTCTAGAAAAGGCTCAGCCTTGAAATACTTACTTTGTAGTCAACAGTCCCATTCCCACCACAATCTCTGCAATTGCCTGCTGATTAAGGGTCGCTTCTTCCTCGGTCATACCCTCAACCATTTCCCCAAGTAACGCCTGCATTTCCTCTTTGCGCTTGGCCATTCGTTTTTCGTATTCACGATCAAATACGTCAATTCCAGCCTCAAGTTTTGTTTGATCTTCTAAGCTCGCCTCATCAAGCTTCACGAGAAGATCGACCTTCTGTGCATCAGAAAAAAGGCGCGTCGTTTGTATGGTGTTACGAAGCTGCTTTAAGTTCATATTCCTCCTGTGCCTTTTGGTCAGCACTTTTCCAATTTGATTTTCCGTAGTACACTTTGTCTTTGTTCCCCTGCCACCTACCATCTTTACCCCGCGAAGTCACGCCGTGCGGGACGAAGTGGGGCATCTCCACTTTCTTTCCCACAATTCCCTTTTCATTTCTCACCTGCCGCACTTCTTTCCAATTCTTTTTCAATTCTCCAAGTCCACTCCATATCATGTCGACGCCAAGAATAGAGACTGGATTGGATAAATTTAACCCTTTCCGAATAAAATCCTCGATTGGATTTGCAATAGGCTTATCACCAATATTTTCATATTTTTTAAGCTTATCTTCTATTATCGCTCTTTTTTCCTGAAGTCTTGAGGCCGTTCTTGAAAAATCAGCAGATCTATCATTCTCTTTCGATGAACGCGGTTGTTTCGATCCAAGCCAATCTAATTTATCAAATACCTCATCTAATTGCCCTTCATATAGCGCTTTATTTCCCATTTTTGCATCATATTGCACTTGTTTTGGTAAATCAGGAGCAAACAATGCTTCTCCTGCATCAATAGCTAACGAAGCGAGTAAATGTTTGGCTTCAGCTTTTACAAACATTGGCTGAAGTCTAAATCCAAGTATCATATTATAAAATCCGCCGATTGCAAGATCTTGCACCCCTTCTTTTACAAAATACGCAGATCTAGCCTTCCAATTAAACTTAGAATCTTGTAGCGCAAAATTATTAAGCTTCTCTCCTACGTCTCCACCCATTCTAAATCGCTCAACAAGTTCGCTTTTTCCTTGCCAAATATTTGTCCAAAGCGCATCAGTTGCTTTTTCCATCCCCGCTCCCACTCCCACATTTACGACACCTCGTGCCGTCCGCATCAGCGCACTGTCCCCATCAAACGTATCTTCGGCCATCTTACTTGCAGTATCTATGTCTCGAACAATGTCTGCCAATTTAGTACCGACTTTTTCGACCCACGGTTTTTCTTTCCCTTTCTCTGAGCCCCTCGCCACACGCTCCGCTATGGGAGGTTGTGCATTGGGTATTGGAGATTGATGTGCCGGTCCTCGTTCATTGTGCACCATATATGTATTGCGCCCCACGAATCCGCCAACAGGCGAAGAAGTGGTGCTGCATACTGTGTGAAAGGCAATTTGAATTTCTATGTATGTATCAGAACCGCGCTATCCACTATCTACCAGTGTAGATGCTAAAGAAGATAGGGTCAACGCACACCAAGCAATACTTCCTCCAAATCCCCTTAACCTCCTCTAATTTCCCTTAAATCGTCAGTACCTCTAACCCCTTCACTCGTTTAAAATGCTTTGGATTGCCTGTTACTATAACGGCCCCTGCATTCATGGCCGAAGCGGCAATCAAAATATCCATATCATCAATTTGCTCCCCTTTTTTTGCTAACTCTGCACAAATATTTCCAGCAATAGCGGCATCTTCTGAGGTAAACGGTAACACCCGTGACAAAGAAGTTAGTAATGCATTCATCGCATTTCTCTTTTTTTCAATAATGCGTGCATCGCTTCGCTCAATGCCGCTTGTTAATTCAAAGACACATACCGCACTAGTTATCAACGTTTCTACTTGATGACGTTGAACAAACGAAGCACTTGGCTCTGTTTTTCGTAACAGATCAATAAGCACCGAGGTATCCAAAAAATATGTCATAGAATAATCCCAAGATTCTTCTTGTTTTTCCGCTTCAACACTTTCTTCCAAAATGCATCATCATCCAGGTCCGTCCCCTTCCAACCACCAATGGCTTTCATGAGTTGCTGATTTTTCACTTCAGGCATAGCTCGGACACTGGCATATGGCCTCCCGTCTCTCGTAAGAATTAACTCATCTATAATAGGAAGCATATCTGCATACATGCCAAACTTTCGTATAAAATCACTAATCGGCAATATTTTTATATTCATACCCCTATGCTAGAGCCTTGATATGTATTTTGTCAAGTATTAGAATATGTATTAGAATATGTATTAGAATATGTATACAAACTTTCCAATCTGCTCTCTCGCTTTGGCGAGTAGCTCTTTTTTCTTTTCTTCCCCCACCCCATCTGTTTCCAATTCATATTCTAAATTTTTATACACCTCTTCCAACTTTTCTCTCAAATACTCCTGCCGAGCGTTCGAATGCTCATCAAACGTCTCAAGTAATGCACTCACTTTCTCCTTATACTCCTCCGGCAACGCATCAACTACAGCCACCAAATCCCGCTTTTCTTCAGTATTTAGCGCCCGACTATGTTCTACTACTTTTGTAAAATTCCTAGCTTTCATATGTATTTACCAAGGCTAAGCCTTGTTGGGCAATATTTCTAGAAAAGGCTTAGCCTTGATCGTATTGTTTATATCATCATGCTAACACGTTAATACGCATCTATTTTTAATCAAAAAATGATCTATGTGGATCATTCTAAAAACTTGTCGACAGTGACGACGTCCCACTAGCTGGCTTTGTAGTTCCCACCGGCAAATACCCAAATTTCGTATAAAGCATCCGCGCCACCGTAAGATACGAAAGATACAATCCTCCATCTTGGTTTTTCAATTTATCATTGAGCGCGGTATATATCTTTTCAACCCCTGCACCAAAGACAGGGATCGCTGCCATGCTTCGCAGTGATCCTTCGATAAATCCCGGATTTATCATAGAGCTAAATATCTTTCTGTGCAGTGGCCCACCTGCCGTATTCCACCCACCTATGGCAGTTGCCAGATTCCCCATTTCACTTATCGTATTGGCCAGTTGCGACGGATACCGCACGTCCGTCTCGTGCGTCAATCCTTTCACCGCCACATTGGCACCATACCCTACTATTTTATCCGCCGCAAATTCCAAACCGTCTCGTAATACATATCTATTCTCATCGGATAATTCTATAAGTGTTTTTTTAAAAATCGGATCTTTTATTTCTTTTTTTCCATCATGCAAAAATCTATCCACTCCACTATCTGCCACATAATCTATCGCAAACGAACCGCCTTGGATCAGGCCATTCATAAACACACGGCCCAATCGGTGTGGTACATCTTTCCCACGCCATGCAAAATCCACTTCACGTACCAGTCGCTTCCAATCTTTGTGCGTTTCAAACGCTTCCCACGGCTTCATTTTTTTCGCAAGTTCCGCGCCGGTGAGAAGTGTCAATTCTCCTTGCACTGCCGCCTGTTCCCCTATTTCTTGATACAGCACGGGCTCTGCCACATCAAAGACTTCTTTTAAGAATTGCGTATATTTTTTCTCCGAAGGATCTATCTCTTTTTTCGGCACCATCGGCACGTAGCGCGCTTCCCCCACGAGAATTTGTTTTCTCCCTATTGCCTGTTGCATCCCTACTTCAGCCATATTACACGGGTTTTCCAATGCCAATATACACTTTATTATCATCTATGGGCATCTCAATCTTCTCTCCCACTATCTCACTCAGCACACTCTCCACTCCTTTTTGTATATCCTCTGGGAATTCCTCCCGTATTTTTTCTTCGGCGGCTAGAAATGCACCCAGTGCATCAATTTGCTCTTCCGAAAGCCGCGGGAATTCATCGATGATATCCAATTTTTGCTCATAAGAAAGTAAAATACTGTCTTCTATGAGTATCATCAATGCATTCTGCTTATCTTTCATTGTTTTCATATTTCCCCAATCTCCCTTAGTTCCCCTATCACCCCTTCTTACGCTGTTGGTGAAAACACCGCAGCCGCCTGTTGTCTCTCCGCAATTTTCCCCAAACCTCGTTTCACTGTATATCCCAATACATCCAACGCCATATCTTTGGATACCATCACACTTTTATATCGATTAATTCCCATCTGCATCACAGCGGGGACCGCATCTATGCCATGTGCACCCAAAAATTCGGCAATACCAGTCGTATAGCTTATCCAATGTGGCACATCTGGGGTCAAATTAAGCCATCGTTCAAAAAAATTCTTAAATACGATACTTTTAGAGATAGATGCAGTTTTCTCAATAGCCTTTGGAGCTGCTTTTAACACCCGAGATTCTATTCCTTTCTGGATTATATTTTTTCCAAGCATCCTATCAGCTAAATGAGCATCTAATAATAAAGTTGTTTTATCTGTCACTTCCTTTGCGGCTGTCTTTGCGGATCGCAAAGCACCTCGATATTTCCATTTATCGACAAGGTTATACCATTTTACATCGTGTGTTAAACCAGCTTCCGTTAATTTACCTATGTATGCCACCTTTGCACCCAATTCAGCTCGCTTCTGTAACACAGATACACCCCGAACACCCGCCTTTTCCATCATATTCTTTGCTAGCAATCTTGTACCCTTTTCTGAGGCCATACTATAATCTTTTGCAAGCGATGCCGCTCCCACATTTTTTACATTAAATGGAGATGTTACTATGCTGAATATATCTCGAGCTGCAGTTTTGGATCGATACAACAAATCCTTTGCCCACCCCACCTTTGGCATGTTTTTATACACTTCTTCAGCGGCTTTCAACGCTTCTACACTTCCTTTTACATGCACAATAGCATTTACGGAACGCCCTGAATTAAATGCAGTCTTTGCGTATCGAGCAGCTTTCGACAATCTCACTGCTGGCTCAAATTTAATGGCTTTCGATGCGAATGCTGCTGCACTTACATCTTTCCAAGCAAGATCCGCATTTTTTGTTATCCCCAACAGCCCCGTCCCCAAGCCCTTCCCCTCTCCAATCACCGGAATTAAACTCAGGGCCAGCGAGGCGTTTGCTTTCAACTCTTTAAACATTATTTCTTTTTGCTTTTTTAGATGTGGCTTGATCGTCTCCCCCATCCCCTTCCAAAATCCCATATCCTCGATACTTCGGGTGACGACGTGTTGAGGACTCATCGCCTCTGCCATCATCCGTTCGCGGGCCGCCAACACCTTTTCCTGCTGTTCCGGCGCCAACTTTAAAAACTCCGGTAAGTCTTCTAATCGCGTTTGACGCGACATATCCTCCGGCATTGGTTGTGGTGGTCGTTCTCCCATCTCACTCATACCTCTAGTATACGGAAATTACCCTCATTTTGCAACAACATTGTCATTGCGAGAAGTCTTCAACGAAGCAATCTCTAAATCCCCTTATTTCCCCCATTTTCCTTAATCCACCAAGTTTCCTAAATAACTATAACATTCTTTTTTCTACTCTCTTCAAAATGAATACGTTTATTTCGACCAATATTCCTATGCCATCCGCGATATGTAATTCGTCGTTTTAATTTATCGATAATTTTTGCTTTCATACAAAAAGCATATCACAATTTCCATCGAATATTGTATTCCCGCCTGAAGATTTTTCATATCGTTTCTTTTGGGTGAACAAAGAAAGCATGAGCAATGTTACAAATGCAAAAAATATATAAAAATGTTTATGAAGCGACAAACTAACTCAATATCCCATCCACTCCCGCTTTTATGGTAGACGCGGCGGTCTCCATTCTCTTTTTCTCTTGAAGCTTAGCCTTACCGACTATTTGATCCAGCACCTCATACACAGATTTTTTATATTCAGAAATAGACGCTTTGTATTTCCCATCAAATTCATCAATAATCGTCTCTAAAGCCTTCGTATCTTCCTCACTATACGTATCCACAGCCGCTAAGATCGCGATCTTATCTTCATCAGAAAACAGCGCCGTCTCTTTAATTTTTTGCTTTAAATTTTGCATATATTATTTCCCCATCGCCATCATAGATAATCCAGTTCCAATATTTCGAATTGCACCCATAGCTGGCGTACTCAGAAGCGTCGCAGCAACCCACTTGCCACCTGTGATGAGCAACTTGTTGTTTGGATTTGGTATGTCAGCAATTCCCCATCCAGCAACCATAGACATGATCCAATCAAGTGTTCCGGTTGGAAGTAAATTTTCCACGGCCGCCCGTTTATTATATGGTTGCCATACTGATTCAAACCCTAACGCTGCACCAAGTTGTCCAGCACCTAAAGCACCTTTGCCTGCACTAGTAAAAATATTTTCATTACCATGAGTTATGGCTCCGATTGCTCCACCAATCAATGCTCCCTGTATTCCAACACCTACTTCATTTTTTACAGTTTCTTCGAGTCCGACCTTATATTGCTTTATTCCTGCAGCAACGAGCTTCTTTCCCGCACTTTCACGAGCACCAGCGACTTGCTCTTGAAGCTTTTTCCCACTCTCGTTCATCACATCCACGACCTGCTGTTGTTCGGGATTGAGCACAAATTCAGCTGGCTTCGGGGCTTCGGCTTTACCGACGTATTGAGGATGTGAGATATTTTCTGCCATTCTAAGAAGAATGTATCACACACACACAGGAAAATCAACTACTTGAGGAGTCTAAACCCATTCTGCTCGTAGTGATGATCAAAGGAGAAAAATGTTTTAATTCCCAAATTTCGTGCGATTACCATGTTCGTACAATCCGTTAAAGATACTTTCTTTGAAGTTTGTTTTAAAAAGAACGTAAATACATCAGCAGCTAATGTTTCGACCATATATTGAATAATCGTATCAGAAGATTGAAGATTCGCAATAAATGCCCGCGCCATATCCCGACTGTAATAGTAACTCAACTTGGTTGTGACCTCATCGACAACCTCCCATGAAGTCACCGTAGACTCATGCGACAACTCTAACATTTTAGCCACACGTAACGCCTTTACCTGATTTGAATCTTCTTTCAAATTAAGCGCAAGATACGCATCAGAATCTATAAATATCATGGAAGTTTATATAAATAATCATCGTTAGTGCTGAAGTCCTTCGGCACCTTCCCCTTATACGCATGTTTTGCCATCTCAAGCATCACCTCGGCAGCTGGACGTTTTTTTATGAGTGCAGGAAGATCTTTTGCTAATTTTTGACGCGCTATAGAAGACACGCTCGTTTTTTGGGCCACAGCCAACGCTCGTAAATTAGCAAGCAATTCTTCTGGAAGCAAAAGCTGTGTTCGTATCATCATATATACACCATACACCATACACCACTTTCTGTCAATACAACACAATCTCTAGCCTCCCATAAACTCCTTTAGATTCCTCTAAAATTCTTTAATCTTATAAAGAGTACGTACGTATTCTCGTTGTTTTCGCTGTGCCCTGCATAGTCTGGCTCAGCCAGACGACGTGGGGTTAATTCGGCCTCGCCATCCCCTGAAGCACCTGATGTGGCCCTAATTCTTTCACTCGTTCATTTTTCTTATTAAGCTCTGAAAAATCTATCATCTGCTCAGCAATTTTCTCAAACTGTAGATCATGGGTTATGGCTATCACTGTCATCTCCGGCCTCTTTTTTCGAAGCGAGGAAATAATGTCGATCACCTGTTGCGCGGACCGTTCATCCAAGCTCGCCGTCGGCTCATCCAAAAATAAAATAGAAGGATTCTGAAGTAACGCCCGCGCAATGCCGATGCGTACCCTTTCACCACCAGAGAGATGTTTATTTTCCGAATCCAACCGTTCAGCCAAATGATCAAGGTTTAAGTCAGACAATGTTTGTCGTACTTCTTGATCAGGCACATCTCGCCGCACCCACTGCGTGAGATTTTCGCGAAGTGTCAAGCTTTCAAAAAACTTCACATCCTGATTCGCATACCCAATTTTCGTAAACAACGACTCATCCCCATATTTTTTTATATTTTCCAAAGGAATCCCACCAATTTTTACGGTATCTTGTGGCAAATCATAGAGGTTGAGAAGCGACCGCATAAACGTCGTTTTCCCTATGCCAGACGTCCCCTTTATCGTCACAAATGTGCCTTGCGGGATATCCACAGACACATCAGTCAAGATATTTTTATAATTAAGATTCGACACAGACAATGAAAAGTCTTTGACGTCACTTACTGGTATGCGCTTGGCTTCCTTCAGCCCTTCCGGCCGATCCAACTCATCATACGGCCCCAATAGATCCTCCATCTTTTGGATATCGTCGAGCAGAGGCAAAATACGATTTACATAAAGTCCTGTGAGCTGTCCAAATTTAGCCTCTATCCCTTCTTGTACGCGCTTAGAATCTTGCCATAATGCAAATGACAAAAATCCTTGAGTATATACACCTCGCATCGGATTTAAATAAGCATCTAACTGATCAATTAACTCCTTTTTTTCAACTGGCACTGTACGAACTAAAGTATTTTGATTCGTATGATATTTAATAAATTTTTTATCTTCAAATAAATCGCCCAACGTTCCTATTTTGAGTTTGCCATCCTGCATTATCGAATCAACCTTTTTGTTATCCTGCAAAAACCAACTTTTTGTTTTCGCTAATAACGCTTCGTCTCGTTTAAATTGTCCAATATCTCCTTTTTTTACATCTCCCATCACAGTTTTCCAAAGCGCAAAAAGCTCAACTACTGCGGGCACTCCAATGTTTAATGCTCTAAACCATTTTTGCTCTGGCTCTTCTTCACGTAATCCTTGTCGCAACCCACCACTTCGTATGACGTCTTTCATCTCCATTTGCTCGGATAATTTTTGGCTTGCTGTATCCATCGCAGGAGATGTTTGTATATTTTCAATATTAGAAAGCGTCGTCAACACTTTCGCATTTACCTTATTCCACTGCTCTAGTTCTCTACGATTGTCAGCCAATAATTCTTTCGCTTGTCTACGAGACATGTTTATAAGAGGCTTTATCTTGGCGGCACCCAAGGCAAAATCAGGAAGCCCTCTTCCAACGAGTGTCGCTGGATATGTTCCCATATCAGCCAATAACGGATACAGCTCAAGATGCATTGTGCGATAAAATTCTAGCGTCGCCTTTTTTCCACGCTCAACCGCAGACAACACTTCGGAAGCTGGAATATCTTGATACTTAGTAAAGCGCCCCATGACGACAGAGTCGCTAACACGTTTATTTATCTTTTCTTGCAAGCCTATGTATGCGCGATCAAATAAGCTGGCAGCTCTATTTCGAAGAATTGACATCGGATATTTAAATAAAAATGGCGCCCATACAGGAGAAGTCTTAAGAGCAATAGATTTAAAGTCTTTATCTGTTACTTTATTAAATTTTAGTCTTGTAATACCAAGATCCTGCACTTGCTTCCACACGTTTTTTCTAAGTGCTCCCCCTTTAAAGCTAAAAAAGACGCCCCACAATCCGTCTGTAACATTTCTAAATCCATCATCCAAGCCAAAAATTTTAGCTACTGTATTCCACCCCGCCTTTTCTTGCCCGTATGTTTTATCTAAATCTTTAAGCGTTGAGCTTAACCGTCCAAAATCAAACGGATCTACATCGACTTCTTTTCCTTTCAGAGATTCAACTTTTGGAGGTTCTTCGGGTGTGATGATATCGTGCACTTCTTCCACCCACTTTTTCTCACCCTCAGGCGTTAATATCAGTCCTTCTTTCGCAAAATCTTTGGCTATCGCCTCGGCTAACTTTTTCTCATGAGACACTGATACATTTCCCTCGGCTATTACATCATTGACCACATCATTTGCCGCCTCCAAAGTCTTTTCGGACACCCGAAACGCCTCTGTCACTGCATGCAGCTCCGGCCCCTTCACGCGCGTCTTTACTGGCTGTTTGATCGCCTCTGCTCCCATACGCCTATTATACCGCAAACTATGATTTTACTCCCTGTGTTATAATAACTTTGTATGCAAACGACACTGCTTCAATACCAAGTGCTCATCAAACGGGAAGAAAAAAACTATATTTCCTATGTCCCAACCTTGGGTATTTCTGACTTTGGTAAAACTATTGAAGAAACCCAAAAAAACACAGAAAACGCTATCATTTGTCACATTGAAGGACTTATAAAAACAAACACAGACGTGCCAGCACCCGACAGTGGAGATGTATACCTTAGTCAAACAAATATCACGCTGCCCTATCCCATCCGCTTTGCTATCTAATTGCTATGCCTAAACTTGTGCCACGAAAGCCTCTAGAAATTGAGCGCATTCTTCTTCATAATGGTTTTGTTATGAACACCAGCAAAAGCAGTCATCGCCAGTATTTCAACGCCGCCACCAAGGCCCACACAACTGTCCCGTTTCATTCAAAAACTATTCCAGTAGGCACACTTCGCAGCATCGTACGTCAATCACTTTTATCAATCGATCTTTTTCGAAAATAATCACCGCCAAGGGGTGTATAAATAGTTACCCTACAATCTTCCCTTCCACCACGTCTGCAGGATTTGGCTTGGTGTAGATCGGGCCTTCGTAATGAGGTTGTGCCTCTCGCGCCGCCTGCGCAGCTGCTTGTTCTTTTTGTAAAGCCTGCGCCTGAAGATTTCGTATTTCTTGCCGCGCTCGAAGAAGCTCCCGCTCAAGCACCACAATTGTCGCACCACTCACAGAGACTTCTTTTTCCAACTGCCTTTTCTCCGCTTTCAACACCACCAACGTATGATCCACATGCTTATATTTCAAGGCCAACTCAATCTGCGCATCTTTCACCGTATCCAATTTTGCTTCTTTCACATGTTCCCCCACCGGACGCTTATTTTCGAGGGTATGCAGAGTTTTGTCATCAATGACTTGCGCCGGAATATTGATTTCTTTATGAAACTTACTCTTTATCGTTTCAAATAAATTCAACTTCTTCCATTCTCCTGATTTGCGATCGTACTTCACTGGTTTGTCTGCCAATTTCCCCCACATATTGAGTTCCTTGGTATACGTTTTTCGCGTCGCAAATTGCACTTTGGTCATGTCACTTTTCTCGGGAAAACTGTAGTCGCTGATGACTTTATCGCCTTCGTTCACTCTATACACCTCACGATTTGGCTGCCACTCGCCTTTCACTTCGTAGTGGAAATGATTCTCAGGCTTAGGAATGAGGTCTGCCAACTCCTTTATTTGCAACGGCGTAAACGGCAACTCTTTCATCTTCGGCCGCATCTCGCCCATGGATGGTTTTTCAGTCATGTTCTTATTATATCACCTGTATCCCGTATTTACGGATTTCAGACGCCAATGGATCATATTTATCAGCCAAATCAATTGGGTTATACGGATGCGGTTCGATATCAAACAACCGGTCATCACGCGCCCGCATCAGTCCCACTCTTTCCGTATGTCTATTATTTCCAAAGGCTGGAGACACCACGCAGACATCGATATCACTCCACTGTTTAGCAGTACCTTTGGCTTGTGAGCCAAAAACGATAAGTTGGGTAAACTGCACCCCCTTATCACGAAGCTCTTTTCCATACAAACGAACTATGTCTGTAACGTGCGTATTTAAAACTTGTTTTGCAGCCATACAAAAACCTCCTCACACAACGCCTGCCATTTTTCTCGATATACTTTTTCAGTTACTTTTTTATAAAAACTTCTCTTGTAATCATCATACCGGGCATCAATACTATATGTAGTTATTTCATTAAGCCAATCTTGTTGAAGTTGAGACAGTGGTATTCCCGCTTGCTTTGCAAGCTTTAACAGATCATGAGTAAATATAGGAGTATCATCTTTTTTTGAAATTATTCCTTTAAATAGTTTTTCTATCGCTAAATGCCACTGAAAAAATGCCCAATCATAATGTTTAGATGTATACGATTCGTTTGCAACTTCACGCGTTTCTACCGCCGAATCAAGCCAATATTTCACGCGCTCTTCATTGCTCATGATTGTATTGTACCATGGAGGTTATAGTGCGCAAACATAACCTAAGGGTTCCTAATATACTAGGAACTAGGAATATATATGCATGTCATATTTTTCAACTACGTTCACCAGCAATTTTCTTTAAATACTCGCCAAATTTTTCCGTTATCACAAACGCACCGATACCCTTTCCAAGATCAACAATATCCCCCATTTTTTTGTCCGTAAACACGGCAAAACCCTTACGCCACCACCCGGGCTTTAAGGCAATATCTTTATCAATCCACGCTACTGATCCGTCTGTATAAGACTTTATAAAAAGTGGCTGCCATTGACCATCTGCATTAAGCGCCCTCGTGACAACTGCGTTTGCAATAGCCTCTGCTTGCTGATTATTTAAATCATGACTTCCAAAAGAGAAATTTAATCCCTTAGGTAAAATATTCTTTACATTGAACTGTTTATCTAACCTATCAAATCCCGCAATCAGCTCCTCTATCTCATCTTTATCAGCATTCATCATCACCGTGAACATATTAGGTATTGGGAACTGCTCTGCCCGAGATTTGTTTTCCCCACTGGATAATTTCTTCTCTGGATCAGCTATAGGGGTTTTCTTGCGTACATTTCTCATTCGTTCACCAATTCTTGTCAAAAAGTCAGCTCCCCCCTGCCCAAATGCCTCTAAGCCTTTTCCAACAAATGGAACTTCACCTGTCCATTTCCGAACAGTTTCATTCCCAACTAATAACCCTCCATACGTAATCGTCCCTGTCACCAATGCTGCCGCCCCATAGTTTCCCACCACTTTGATCTTGGCAGCAGTAGCAATATCTTTCTCCAGCTTCTCCATCGCCTTCCCTCGATCTTCATCGGACAACGAGGAGTTTATTGCGATCATTTCTTGAATTTCTTTGGCATGTTTCTCACGCCACACTTCTTCCGCACCCTTGAAGGTAAATGATTTTCGAAGTTTCTCCTTGCCCCACGCCACGAGTGTCCGCTTCTCAGGAGCCTTCGCCATACCTGTAAACACCACATTCTCTGTCATATATTTTTCATTATATCACCCTAATCTCCCTTATCTCCTTTTACCTCGCCGAATCCGCCGGCTGGCGGAGAAGGCGGGCTTCATACTTCAACGCTCCTCTATCCTTATATGTCACCACTTCCCCATTCCCACTTTTCACGAGTTCTTCATTCACCAACGCGCCCTTCGTACACCCTTTCGGATTTTCTACCAAGCCTTCTTTCGACTGATTATTAGACAAATGCATATAGTCGGCAGGGAGAAACGTCGGTGTGCTTTCACAATCCACCCACACCCACGCAAAAATTCGCTGTATTAAGGGTTCGTCTGTAAATAATTTCTTAAATATTTACAGTTACGACCCTTTATGCCGTATCTTCAAATAAAAACAAGATTTTTTGATACGGCGTTGTCATCTTGATACCGACTTGCCCGCCGTAGCTTTAGCGAAGGAGGGTCCCTGCGCATTCACCCAGAGTAGCCGAACCGTCGCACCACTTTTCAGTGTAAACGTATCTCCATCTTCTACAACATCTACGCGTCCAACCACAGGAAACACGTTGGTATTCGTATAATAATTTGCAGGAGTAATGAGTTTTGCAGGATTCCACCCGAGAGCGATGGCCAAAAGGAGGCCAGGGATCATCACCATGGGGATTCCTAAAGCGAGGAGTCTTTTCCTATTCCACAAAAGTTTCTTTTTCTTCTTCATACTCCCACTATATCGCGAATGTTTTTGCGTTAAAAGTTCTCTACCCCGCCACCACTTCGGCTTTCTCTCAAGCTTGAACAAATTCCTCTTTTTCAATCCCGCTTTCGCGCAGTATCGCCAAGAGTGTCCCTTTTTTCAAGTCTTTCAAATGGATGGGAATAACTGCACGTGTTTGGTGTATCGGATGTTTCATGGTCAAATGACTTCCGACCTGATGATGCGTTACAAATCCGAGTTTCTTAAGTTTTTTTACCACATCACGAGGAGTATAGCTAGGCAACTTAGGCATATGCAGCGTGAGGAGAAAGGGTCGATATATCTATCGTTGAGACAAAACTTATATCAGAAGGAGCTGATTCACCGTCTTTTGCGAGGCTTCCGAGGTACGATTCGATCGCCTCTTTAGCTGCATCGGACGCTGTTTCCACAGATTTACCGTAGGTCACACATCCTTTGAGCGCAGGGATTATAACCGTATACCCACCCTCAGGCTCTTTTTGAAATACCGCAGTGTAATGATGGATTTTCATACCAGTAGTATAGCATACTACCGTTCTCTACCCCGCCACCACTTATTAGGAAAGGTGTTTCCTCATAAGCTCCACCAAAGCCGCCGTTGGTTCTACGGCAAAATTATTGCCTCCTAATTCTCGTACCACAACCAATCCTTTTTTAGCCAACTCGTCCGCCTCTGGACGAAAACGTCTCGCAGTAGTAATACCCACTCTCACGCCATCTTGTAACTGCCCTGCAGCAACATGGATAGGCGTCCATTTACCTTTTTCTTGAGCAAGATCAAACATCGCACCCACAATCTCTTCTGATTCAACATGACCAAACGCACTTTGTAGCGTTTTGTTTAATTTTCCTTGTAACTCTAGAGCGACAGTAGAATACGGCGCAGCAATATCCATCTTCGCAAGTGGATTATCCGTAAGCTTATTATAAAAATCAGCTAGATCGATGGGGGGGGGGTATTTTCAACTATTTTTTTACCAACTTTTTTTGCTACTTCTCTTACTGTCCCACCTTGATCAAAAGGCGCTTCTACCGCTTTCTTAAACGTGCTATCTCGTACGATTTTTGTAGCAACCCAATTCTTCGATTTATCTACTACACTAGCTATTCCACTGCGCTGCTTCTCAACCCACCCTGCAACACCACCTGCTGCAGCCATAGTCCTCCATCGTTCGCTACCTGCTCTCAAGACATTTTGAAACCGTTCTGATTTAACTCCTTTATATATGAGTACTCCACTAGCTGCGGTAATAACAGCATCGTGCGCAACATTTCGACCAATCGACCAACCCACCCTCTCTTGTAACTTTTTCATTGCTTGCTCTCGTTGATCTTGTGTTAATTCACCAGAAATTTTCTCTACATTGCGCATTTGCTTTTCTACAACTCCACTCGAAGTATAACGCTCGTGAAAAAAAACGCTTTAGCTTTGATAATACACCTTCTTTAGGCCTCCCCATCCCCTCAAATACTATTCCACCTGTTTCTGCCATAGTTTTATTAAACATTTTCTTCCGCCAACGCCTTGTCCACTTCACTCAACACTTCATTCATCAGTCCCTCAATTTCCTTCAAAGCCTCACCATCTTTGATGGTGTCTTCGATGAGTTTGGCGTAGCTTTCCACCGTTACCCTGCTCTTTGGGTCGGCAGAAAGAAACTCTAACTGTTCCTTCGGCATGTACTTAAGGAGCACCGGCCACACCGTCGCCTGCAGACCTTCAGAAATCGTTGCATACAGCTCTGCCTTGTCCTCGTCAGAAAGTTTAGACTGTTCAATACGCGTTACAATTGCTTTTAATTTCTCTTCCATACTATTCCTTTCCGGCTTATGGCCTTATGACTTTCTAAAAACGTTCTTTATTTTTTCACCAAATGTTGGCGGTTTTGGTTTTCCGTCAGGATACGCAAATCCCTCAAGAATACCTTTTGTTATCGACCCAACATTTTTCACTGCGCTTCCTGCGATGACTACTGCTTCTTTGGCCTTATATCCCACTATCTTTTTAGCCATAAACTTTTCTGCTGCCTGTGCTTCATATGTTCGTACTATTCCAGCTTTTGTCACGACATCTAGGCCTTTAAAAAATCCATAGACGCCGATACTAGTACCGCCAGAAAATGGTATCATTCCAAGCCCTATCGTTTTTCCTAACACGCGTCCAGGCCACGTGGCGATTCGAATTGTTGTATCAATAAGTCCAGCGCTTGCATGAACACCCGCGGCAACAAGTGAAGATTTTACTCTGTAAAGCTTTGTGCTCAACTTGTCTCTGTCTGCTTTTGTCATTTGCCCAATATAGGCATCTGTGGCCATCATCCATTTTTTATAAACAGAGATCCTTAAATTCTTATCTTTTACCGATAACTTATCACGCATTTTAGTAAACGCGTCATTCCCCTCCAATACTTTCCGCACCGCCCCACGAGCAGCTTCTACTGCTGGATTTTCATATTTCACTTCTTGTGGTGTTGGTTGTTCAGACATTTCACTCATAACTCTCCCCTTTCAGGCAGTCTCGTATGTAACTATAGTATGGAAACGTTGCCACACCTGTCAAGCAATGGATTTATCTTTTTCACTTTTTAGCCTCGAAAGGCCTGGCCTTTTGAGGCTAAATTCTAACATCCTGTAAAATCCTCTAAATTCCTTTAGACTCCTTTGCTGTATCTATCACATCGGACGGTTGCACGATGGTCAAATTCGGCAATTTTTTAAATTCCATATCGTATGTACACAACCCTACTCCTTTTGGTATCTGCGTTGCAATCAGACAATCCGCCAGTTTTATCCCTGTTTGTTTATGAAGAATCAATGCCTCGCGAAAATTGGTTTTTTCTATAAGAACGAGCCCTTGTGTTGTTACCACCGTTTCTAAATCAGAAATTACATCCAGTTTTCCAATCTTATACACTGATCGTAATACATAACCAACTTCCAATAAAACAATTGAAGAACTGTACGGAGTTATTTCTCCTCTATTTATAGATTGAAATAATGCGGCACATGTATCAAACATTTTTGGATCATCAGCCATGATAAATCGAAGCCATATATTCGAATCCAAAAATAATCTCATAAATCAGAATAATCGATATAATCACGAATATTATCAATATCAATCTTTTTATGCGCTGCAATTGCCTTATATTTCCCTGCTAAATCCAGTATGCTTTTCTCTTTTTTCTTTTTTATGACGACCTTTCCCCCATCAGAATATATCTTTCTTGCAGCAAATCGCACCAAGTCTCCTACAGAAGTTTTTCGCTTTGCGGCCTCAGCCACGAGGATATTCCAGAGCTCTTCATCAAATAAAATATTGGTTCGCTTCGTTAACATATATACCTTTCTTACCGAGTTAATAACTTTTTTATTTAAATGTTATTAACTCGGTTTAGAAAGAGTTATACCCAGTGCAATTCTTATTGCTTTTGGTATAGAGATAGTATACACATGTGTATGTGTATGTGTCAAGATCCTTATTTCAAATAGTGTATCATCATACTAACATGTTGATACGCCATTTAGCCTATTCTAGTAAGCCTTATTTCATCGCCTTCAAAATTCTCTCCAGCGCCACCACATATGCCGCTGTCCGCAAGTTCACTTTGTATTTCACTGATGCATCCCATACTTCTTTTGTGGCTTTTGCCATTTTCGTTTTCAATTTTTTATTCACATCCTCTTTGGTCCAATGTTCACCTTTTAAGTTCTGCTCCCATTCAAAGGCTGAAACGGTAACGCCACCTGAATTACTCAAAACATCTGGAATAACAGGGATTCCCTTTTTGAAAAATATTTCATCCGCTTCAGGAGCAGTCGGCCCATTAGCCATCTCAAGGATTACTTTTGCCTTCACCTTATGAGCATTTTCTAACGTCAACACATTCTCAAGCGCTGACGGAATCAAAATATCCACAGGAAGCTCTAATAGCTCGTCGTTTGTTATTTGTTTACCTTTTTTGAAGTCACAGACAGATCCAGAACAGTAGCATCCAGCCAATCCGCCAGCTGGCGGACCATTTTTCTTCTTACACTCAAGTGTTAATTCTGGGTTAATCCCTTCTTCTACGTATATGCCACCCTTACTATCTGATACAGCAACAACTGTAAAGTTATTCTCAAACAAAAACTTTGCCATGTTATACCCCACATTGCCAAAGCCTTGTATAGCGACACGCAGTGGAGCGGCACCCCGCGAAGCCCTGCCTGCGCAGGCAGGCTTGGCGAAGTGGGGCAACTGCTCAAGCACACTTTGTAATACATACAGTCCACCTAACCCTGTGGCTTCTTCCCGCCCCTCACTCCCTCCATCCTCAATCCGTTTCCCCGTAAACGTCGCCCGTAATTTCTTTTTTTCTTTGTCTGATAGCTGACCCGCTTCGCCGGAGCTTGAGCGAGGCGAGCGACTGATAGCTGAAGACTTAACAAACTCATCCACCATCCACCCCATAATTTGTCCGGTAGTATTTACATCGGGAGCAGGCACGTCTTTATCTGGCCCAATCACATCTGCTATGAGTCGTGCATATCCACGAGATAATCGTTCAAGTTCTCCGGTGGAAAGCTTTTTTGGATCCACAATAATCCCGCCCTTACCACCCCCCAATGGCAAATCTGCCACAGCGCATTTTATCGCCATCCAAAAAGATAACGCCTTCACTTCATCAAGAGATACGTTTGGATGATAACGAATCCCACCTTTATACGGACCTCTCGCGTTATTAAATTGAATTCTATAACCCTCAAAAATCTTTTGTGTTCCATCATCCATTTTTACAGGAATCGACACATTCACCTGTCTTTGCGGCTGTTTTAATACTTCTAATTTTTGACGTAATTCTTTCTTTCTATTTTCTGTTAACCCTGCCTCGCCGGCAGGCAGGTCTTTACTATTTACTAAAACGCTTGCAGCGTTTTCCAGCTGTTTCATCGCACTCTCAAATGGATTTATTGCTTTCATATATTCATTATCCTACTCTAATTTTGGAGCTTCTTCCACATCAGCTCCTCTTCCCGCACCTTTTCTGCCAAAAATATTTTCATCAAACTCTGATACGGCACGTCGCGCCGATTTGCTTGAATCTTAAGATCATCAACTAACGATTGCGGCAACCGAATCGTCACAGGAAACGTAGAAAATTTGAGCTCCGAAATATCAAGCTTCATTGGCTTTGAGAAATCAAAATAATCTGTTGCGTCGTGTGTCGCCCAAAAATCTCGTTCATCATCCTCAGATTTAAAATGAGGAATTGATTTAATCATTTGTTTATTTTTCTTCATACTGACTCCTTTCTTTTTTACTTTGATCCCGAGCAGAAATGATTCGTATCATTTTTTTTCGATACGTAAAAAATACTACCAATCTTCTTCCTCGTTGTGTTTGTCCAAGTGCTGAAAATCTCTCCTCTATTGCCGAATGTTTTGAATCATTTCCTATTCTAAGCAATTGATCACCAAACACCTCTTCACATTCTTTTTCTGTGACATCGTGTTTCGTTCGATTTTTCTCTTGATTTCCACTATCCCATTCAAATCCCTTCGGCTTCATGTACATGATGGTACAATACATAACGCGTTATGTCAATCTATCAATATCTCATGAGATTTACACTGTAGAAAGGAGTTTGAAATAACTAAAATCAATAAAAACCTAATAAATAATTTTTATCCTCAATAATTACTATTTGTTTAATAAAATAGCTCCGTCTTGATCTGTTCTTTTGGAACATTTCTCTCTAAAAGTTTCGCGCTTACCTCAGAAACCATTGCTTTGTTTCCGCAAAGATAAAACTCACTATTTTCCATTTCTTTTTCATTATCCATCACATATTCTGTCACATGTCCCCTGTCTCCTGTCCATCCATCAGGAGGTTTGGAATATATAAGCTTCCACGAAAAATTGCTGAATTTTTTTTGAAGCAAATCAAATTCTTCACTCCAAAATAAATCTTCTTCATGTCTCAATCCCCAATACAAAACTATCGAACAGTCTGATGGCTTGTCTAAAATTATTGACCGAAACGGTGCGATCCCAGTCCCAGTGGCAATCAACACTTTTCTTTTTTTTGTAGCAAGCAGTGACAACACGCCCCCCGTCGGTGCTACCAATGTCGCCTTGTCACCAATGATTAATTTCTCTGTCCATTGTGAACCCAATCCATGGGGCGATATATCATGTGCCATAAGAAGCGTCGTATTTTCAATAGGTGGTGACGCAATTGACATCGTACGATTAACCCCCTCGCCCATCATGACCATCATATTTTGACCCGACATAAATTCGATTGTTTGGGGAGAAATAAGTTTAAACGTCACGCAGTAGACTTTACTACTTACTTTTTGCTTTTGAATGACTACTGCTGAATATTTTTGCGCCATTATTTTTGTTCCTCAAGATATTTTTCTGCATCCATGGCAGCCATACAGCCTTGTCCTGCCGCGACAATCGCTTGGCGATATCGATGATCCACACAGTCGCCAGCAGCAAAAATTCCCAGCATACTTGTTTCAGTATTCTTCTTTGTCACCACATATCCCTTTGCGTCAAGTTCTACAACATTTTTCAAAAAATCCGTGTTCGGCCTATGTCCAATGGCCAAAAATACTCCGTCTGTTTTTATATCTTCCCCACTTTTTAATTTCAATCCTTGAACCACAGGATCACCATATATTTCAATAATTTCTTTATTTAAAAGAAATGAAATCTTTGGATCTTTTTTGGCGCGATCCAGCATAATAGCGCTTGCACGGAATTCATCACGCCTATGGATAATCGTTACTTTTGTGGCAAATTTGGTAAGAAATGTCGCTTCTTCCATGGCGGTGTCCCCACCTCCAACAACGACCACTTCTTTCCCACGAAAGAAAAACCCATCACAGGTGGCACACGCCGACACGCCTTTCCCAGCAAACATGTTCTCAGAAGGAAGTCCCAAATACATCGCCGTTGCGCCAGTCGCAACAATCACTGTTTTTGCTTCGTAGATTCCTTTTTCTCCTTTTAATACAAAAGCTTTTTGTTTTTCCGTATTGGGTATTGATGATTGGATATTGGATATTGTGTCACTGACCACTTCTGTCCCAAACCGTTCAACTTGCACCTTCATATCCATCATCAATTGTGTGCCATCAATGCCCTTGGGGAAGCCAGGATAGTTATCTACGTCTGTGGTAGTCGTGAGTTGTCCACCTATTTGAATACCAGTAAAAAGTACTGTCTTTAAAAACGCACGTGAGGTATACAGCGCTGCGGTATATCCTGCCGGTCCAGATCCTATTATCACCACATCATACATATAAAGATATTCTCCTTACGAAAGCCTTTGAAGTTCGCCGACTAACGTATCTTTACTTTGGACACCAACAAACTGCTTTACGACCTGACCGCTTTTAAATATAAGCAGTGTTGGGATACTCATAATGCCGTATTTTTGTGCAGTAGCTGGATTCTGATCCACATCTATTTTCCCCACCTTTGCCTTCCCCTCCATGGCAACTGCTACTTCTTCTACAATCGGTCCTTGCACTCGACACGGACCACACCACGTCGCCCAAAAATCAACAAGGGTTGGGATTGAAGACTGTGTAACTTCAGCATCAAAATTTGCGTCTGTGAAAATTATACCTACCATAATGTATCATCCCCTTTCTTAGGATTTTTAGTCTATCACTCTTCTTCGTTTTTCGACAGTACTCTATTATTCCATGGTCTGCTCAGGCCCATGATCCCTATCATAATCGATAAATTTCTCGATCCTTTTCTTGTCAAAAGAATCAAATTTGTCGATATAATTCCAAGCCGTCAACGCGATGGTGGTATCCAGTTGCGGTCGAGGAACAACGATGAGCTTAAATAGTTTTTTCTTGGTTGCTATACTTTCAAGTTCTGTTATAAGAGTTTTGCACGCTTCACTTTCATTGACTGCACAATTATAATGAATGACAACATATCCATGTTCTAGTGAGTGGAGAAGCTCACCCTCAGATTGCGGTATTTTATAAATGCCGGGTTTGACCCATGTCACGATGTGTTGTCCGGAAGTCGGAGGATTACTATTATACGTAGTATTCTCGACTTCTTGTGGACTCACGTGTTCGCGCCCTTGATCTTCCATACGATTACCTGGCGCTGGCGTTAGTGCGATACGCACAATCCACAAACTTACGACAAGAATAACTCCGCCAAATAGTATCGGTGTTTTTTTCATCGTTACTCGAGTGTACCTGATTGAAATCGCAAGGTAAACTAGCGCACAATTATCGAACGAAGTTTATTAAGATCAGGAAGGATGATCTGTCTTCCTCGTGTTTTTACCAGTCCTTTTTTTATAAGTCCCTCCACTTGTAAGCTTGCCGTCTCACGGGTTGTTCCGATCCATGATGCTATTTCTCTATGGGTAAGTGGCACAGTCAACACGATGCCTTCGTTTGTTTTTTCACCAAAGGTGTCTGCAAAATACAGAAGCAATAACACAGTATTGGTATACGCGTCGGCAAGCACCAGCTGCCCCACTCTACTGACAAACCCACACATGCCTGCCGCTAATTTTTGCGCTGCGTAATAAAGTACTGAAGGATTTTCTTGTAAAAAATGAATAAACTGCTCCTTCTTACCACGCGCAAGAACAACGGGAGTCATCGCCTCAAAGTGATGTTGATTCGGTGTATCGTTTAATATCCACGTCAAGGGAAAAAATGATCCCGGTTTATAGATATGAACAATAAATGTATCTCCTGACGGTGACAATAAATACTGTCGCACATACCCCTCTTTGAGATAATATACGCCATAGGGCACATCTTCAGCCCGTAGAACACTTTGTCCCTTGGTATATCGTAAAACTTGTGCACTCCCAAAGTATGCATCTATACTTTTGAGTATTTTTTCATCTGTTTTCATAGGATATACCCCACAATATATATCTCATATTGTTTCTTTCGTAATATACCTCACTTTATTTTTCATGTAAACTGACATAGAATACGGATAGTATGAACGTATCAAAACCTTGGATAAATCGTACTATTTTTGTTCTCTCACTGCTTGGTATCGTGATGGCAGTCTATGTATTGCAAAGCTTCGTACGTCAAGCGCCGATTGTATGTGTCTCGAATGGATGTGAAATAGTCAGAAAACATCCAGCAAGTTATCCTTTTGGCATACCCGTTCCTGCGTTTGGTCTCGTCGGCTATAGTATCTTGGCTCTCAGTGCATTTCTCAAAACGCTTGAGAGAGGCAAGAAATGGCAGTCAACCCTGACAAAAATCATGCTAGGTGTCGCGCTCTTTGGCGTTGGCTTTGTATCATGGTTTACCTATACAGAAATTACCATCATCAAAGGTATTTGCATGTGGTGTGCAATATCCGCGGTAAACATGGTAATAATCTTCGCATTATTAATGAAGGAGCCAAAAGTATGACCCTATCATCAGAAACGAAATTTTTCTTGGGTATTATTTGTACCAGCATTATCATCTTAGGACTTGGGATGCTGTATGTATCCCGTCCTGTTGCCACACTCACTATACCCAAAGAGTCCCTTATTCCTCCATCGGCACACACGAAGGGAAATAAAGATGCGAACGTATATCTGGTCGAATTTTCTGATTTCCAATGTCCCGCATGCGCCGTATTTGCGCCTGTAGTTGATGCTCTTGTTGCAAAAAACTCTGACACGTTGTTTTTTGCGTATCGTCACTTTCCTCTCCCTAAGCATCAATTTGCTCTTCCTGCGGCAATAGCCGCGGAAGCCGCAGGAGTACAAGGGAAATTTTGGGAAGCATCAACATACTTATTTACGCATCAAAACACATTTTCAGACACGCTTTGGGATACCATGGCCAGAGACCTCTCGCTTGATACAGCACAGTTTACCAAAGATGTGAAAGCCCAAACAGGAAAATCTTCCATTGATCAAGATTTAGCGCAGGCTACCGCACTCAATTTTTCTGGTACGCCAACCTTTTTCCTCAACGGCGCATTACTCAAAAATATAAATAGTCCACAAGACTTGATTGCTATTGTAGAAACGGCAACTACCAGCGTAAAATAGTAAAAGAAAGAAAAATGCTATGTTCGATTTAACCAATAAGGTCGCCTTCGTTACAGGTGCTTCAAGCGGTATTGGTAGAGCGAGCGCTCTCGCACTTGCCAATCAAGGTGCAAAGGTCGTCGTTACCGCACGTCGTATGGATAAACTGGTAGCCCTTGCCGCGGAAATAAAGTCCCATGGTCACCAAGCACTTGCGATTGCCATGGATGTGACGAAAAAATCTGAGATAGATAGTGCGATAACAAAGGCAGTGAGTGAATTCGGGCGATTAGATATACTCTTAAATAATGCAGGTGTTGCAGAATTTGCCCCATTTCTCGACATGACCGAGGCCCAATGGGACAAAACGCTCGATACAAACCTTAAGGGATATTTCTTCGTCGCACAAACGGCTGCCCGAGAAATGGCGAAAAATAAATGGGGACGTATCATCAATATTTCCTCAATTGCTTCTGCAGGTGTCGGTGTTGGTTTCCCCCAGATAGCCCAGTACTGTGCCAGTAAGGGCGGCGTGATCGGTCTTACCGAGGCGCTAGCTGATGAACTAGCCCCTATGGGAATACTCGTTAATGCCATCGGTCCAGGAGTCATAGAAACAGACATGACCACAGGGATGCTCAAAGACCCAACACAAGCGGCTCAACTACTCTCTCGTGCGCCACTCAAACGTGCTGGTAAAGCTGAAGAAATCGCCGCAGCGGTCGTCTATTTTGCATCAGATGAAGCTTCCTATACGACAGGGGCCACACTCTATGTGGACGGCGGCTGGCTGGCGACCTAATTTGTTCTTACAAATACAACGCCACCGTCATATTCCAAAAAATATGCACGAGAATTGGCGCGACTAATGAGCGCGTGTTATACAAAAGTAAACTATTGGCAAACGCGAGGACAAAGTCTGTAACAAAGAAAAGTGCGAGTGTTACACCATGAAGCTTTAATCCTGTAACCAAAATTGGCACATGTAAAAACACGAACATAATACTCGACAGGAAAGCGGCATAGGGCAAATTCTTTGTTTTCTCATATATCCTTGTAAAGACAAACCCCCTACTGAGAAGCTCCTCTGAAAACGCAGTCGCCAAGGATAAAAGAATCATAAGACCAATCCCTAGCTCTTCAAATGGCGTATTGGGCAAAAGTTGTATCTTGCCGTATTTTATGGCATTTGCCGCAATTCCCTCGAGCGCAAAGACCAATCCAAAACCTAATCCAATATAGATGCTGGTGAATATATTTTTTGTCGTCAGCCCGAGCGATTCAAACGATCGCTTCTCACGAACGCGTACATACCACAACACGGGAAGGGCAAACACCAGTGGCTTAAACACAAATTCATCAGCCCACTCAGGCAGGTGGAAAAAATATCGGTACAGAGCCCACACGATGACTATCCACCCCCATAAATGATAGAGAGCGTCAAGTGTTGAAGGGGGTGTTTTTTTCACAACGGATTTTTTAGACATACTTGTACGATACGCTCGTTTTCACTCCCTTGCAAGAGCTATTATCCCGTTTTCTTTATCGGATAAATACATACGTTTCGATAATAAATACTACAACAAATCCAATAAGGATCCACTGCTGTATCCGCACGTGCACCATGTCTGCAGTCATTCGGTACCACGAGGCGTTACTCCCTGTCAGTCTCCACTCCCCGACTTGCCAGAACAAAAGTTGTAAAAATAAAGAGAGAACAAGGCCTCTTGCTAACGCGACACTTGATGATGTCGTCACAAAAAAACTCACAAAAACGTAGACACTCATAAATACGATCGAACGAAATGGTGAAGGCGTAAGTGCAAAAAAATCTTCTGCCACATCCAAAAAATAGATACCGACAATCCCGCCGACCATAAACCATGCCGTATCGAAAATAGGATGTATACCCCACTTCAAAAGTGTAACGACCAAAAGGTACGTCAGTGATCCAATAAGAAAAAACAAGGGCTTCTTTTTTATTATGGTTCGGATTTTATCCATAGAGGTTTACGGTATCTTTCGCAATTCCTTCATCTTCCACATAAAAAGTCGTGCTTTGTTTCTTGCTTTACTATCCTTTACAAAGGAAAGTGCTTTCTCAAGAATTGCGCGTGGGATAGTTTTTGCTAGGCGAATATAGAGCGATTTATGCTTGTAGTCATCAAGTGTTTCTGACAAAAACACCCCATACGCTTGAAATTCACGAGAGATGTATTTATCTTCAATCGGGTTAAACGTTTTCAGAATTGAACCTATGGTTTGCATATTAGTTAAATTTATTCATCGCTTTATCAATGCCTTCAATAAGCCCAGTTCTCACAGCCTCCATGCCACGTTTGACAAGGTGTCGCAGATCTCCCGCTTCACTTCTTCCGAATCTGGACAATACATATTTAATCACCGATGATTTATGCATCTTTGGCTCTGTTTGTCCTTCTGTTTCAGATGTTCCTCTTCCAATGCCTAGTCGAAAGCGAATAAATGAATCGGTTTTTAAAGACGCAATAATTGATTCGATACCATTGTGTCCTGCTGTACCACCTCCAGCGCGTATGCGTATTTTTCCCATGGGTAAATCAAGATCATCATGGACTACCCATAAGTCGTCAGGCTTCGCTTTATAAAAATTGAGAATTTTTTGTGCAGCTGTGCCGCTGCCATTTACAAACGTCTGTGGTTTCACAAGAATCACATCACCAAATTTTATCGTTTCAGATACAAGTGCTTTACTTTTTTTCCACCCATCAGTTTTTCCAATGCCTAACTCTAACGCAAGTTTATCAACAACCATAAACCCTATATTATGCCGAGTGCCATCATATTTTTCACCTGGGTTTCCCAGTCCAACTATTATTTTCATAGGCAACCGTTACTCTTCCCTGCTACCTAATCAAGGAAACGTGAACAACGACGCTTTCTCTATGGGTTGTTCACGTTTATTGATTACGTAACCAATTACTTACCCATCTTTGCCAACTGCTTTTCTGCCATAACGCCCACGTACGGAACTTTATACATTTCGCCTTGGAATGCTTTCCACATACACAAAATCCAGAGGATAAACGTAGCGAAACTTAATAAAAGCCCGACGAGCCATCCTAATATTGGGATGAACCCGAGAGCGATGTTTGCCACAAACACTCCTCCAAAAAGGAGCGTTGATTGCATTGCATGAAATCGGACGAATTTACTCTGCTTCTCAATAAGAAGCATAATAATTCCAGTCACAAATCCCAACAAATATGAGGCTGCTGCCATCATATTTTCATTGCCTTTTGTTGTTGATACTGCCATTTTTCTTCACCACCTTTCCTATATCCACAATACCACGCCAGTTTTTATAACGTCAACGACGCGATTATTCTTTCCTTGGAGTATACCTACGAGCGCGTGGGGTGGACGATAAATTTCGCTCTCGTAAAATGCTCATCAAACGTCGCCACATCAGTAAGCCCCAGACGCTTCATGACGGCAAATGATACACAGTCCGTAAAAGAAAGTTTGCTCCAATCCATCTCAAACCATTCCCACGCCCCCGCATCGTCATCTACCATCACACGAATTATTTTTATATATTCAGCATTCTCATACAGAAGATCGCGAAGTTTTTTGGCAACTGGGAAACCACATCGAAAACGAATAAGGGTCAGAGACTCATCGATGATGTAATTTGTAGTAACAAGCTCCGTGTCTTGTTGACGGAATAAATCCCATTGTATTTTTGCTTGATTATGAAAGTCGTCTTTGGAATCTAATAAAGCCTTAAAAAAGCTTGTATCGAGATATATAGCGTGTGATACATTCATGAATCGTAAATGATTTTATCATCCTCTGAAAGCTCATATTTTTTTCCAGTATTTTTCATTTTTGAGATAGCGAGCATAGCGTCAAAGAAGACATGTCTTTTTTCTGTACGCGTTGGTTGATTGTCTTTTGCCATGCTGCGTTTGGTGGCAGAGCTGGTGACGAGCGTATGAATATATTCGTTCACACTCATACCAAGCTCCCCTGCCATTGCTTTCACTTGCAAGTAGTCTGATCGGGGCATACGAAGATTAGTAACGACCATCGATTGTTTCATATAGTATGAAACATACTATAGTATGATTAGTATGTCAAGACTACATTTTATTTCATGATATAATACGCGAGTACTAGCAATCTATCTCGAACGTGAATAAAAAAATATACGATCAGATTTATCCAAAAGTCTCTGTCATCGTCCCTTGCTATAACGAACGAGAACGCATACTCCCAGTTCTTGAGAGCATCAAAAAATCGTCCTACGTTGAAGAAATTATCGTCGTTGACGACTCTTCAGAAGAAAAAACTATACAACTACTCAGATCTCTAAAAAATATCACACTCATTACCCTCAAAGAGAATAAAGGCAAAGCGTTGGCACTTAAAATCGGCGTCTTAAATGCACATACAGATACTGTAATGTTTGTGGATAGTGATCTTAAAAATCTTACGCCAGAAAATATTGACCAGATGGTCGAAGCATTTTTTGATGGAGGATATGATATGGTTATTGGTGAACGAGAAAGGGAGTGGATCTTCGCACGATACACTGGTATGGCAACGACACTTGCGGGAGAAAGAATCATCAAAAAACAATTACTATTAGACCACATGGAGCTCTTTAAAGCGGAAGGATACTTAATAGAATCAGCGATCAATAAACTATTTTTTAAACAAAAAAAAGTTGGGAGAGTGCTTCTTTATGGAGTCGGACAATTTTGGAAAGAACAAAAATCAGGAATAGGCGCAGTCTTTCTAAAAGACATACCATGGATGATTCGGTATATTCGATTCTTAGGAATTAAAGATTTTTTGGGGCAACTCTATTTTGCCAAAAAATTACCGTTTATACCATCCTCAAGAAAATAATTCTTTTGTAAAATTTTTAAGTTTCCGTTCATACTTTTTTAGCACAGACTGCTTTACGAGCTTTCTCTTTTCATACAAATGTCCGCCCATAATGTACCCAGGCATTTTTTTCAAAGCACTTTTGGTAAAAAGTGCGACTAATCCGGCAGTAATATACTGCTGAACTACTTTTAAAGTCCCCTGCTTTCTATATCTTCGTAATGAATACACACAGATAGTTTCACGCAAAACAGACAATGTATATCCAGTTTTTGCTAAGCGCAATCCGAAATCTACATCCTCATTAAATGCATGCTCTTCATCATATCCACCGACACTGTCATAGGCAATTCTTGATACGAATGTAAGTGGACCAGGTGTTAATTGTCGTTTTACGACAAGAGACATCTCTATGGTCAAATTTGTTACAAGTGTAAACAAAGCGTCGCCTGATATAGGGCTATCCGGCATAAACCATGACGTGAATACCGTAGGCTTAGTAGTCAATATAAATACTTCACAACGTTTTAGTGCATATGGTAAAAAAATCCCATCTGCATCAACAAACACGAGCCATTCACCTTTTGCGTATTTGGCTCCGTAATTTCTCTGATACGGAAGGCTTGCTTTTGGACTTGTTACCACAGCCAACGAGGGTAATTTTTTCGCATATGATTTTGCCACTTTCACGGTATCATCTTTCGATTTTCCATCAACGACGATCACCTCAAAAGACTTCATCGTTTGTGCGGCAAGGGAAGAAAGAAGGGTTGGAAGAAATTTCTCTTCGTTTAGTGCTGGAATAATAACAGAGAACAACGGCTTTCTCATGCACCAATTATACCATTTAGACTCTCATCATTGCCTGAGAAACTCAAAAAACACAAACATGCCATAAAAGAGTAAAAGCCCCAACCCTTCTTTGCGTGTTATATCTCTGCGTGATGAAATCGCCCACACAAAAAATAATGTAACGGTACAAAGAAGCACCAACGAAAAAAGCATACGTTCTGAATTTTCTACTCGAAATGGTGCGACTAATCCAAGCACGCCTAAAATTGGTGTATTTGCAGCAGCGCTCCCCAATAAATCCCCAAAGGCTATTGATTTGGTTTTTGATTTGCCAGCCTGCCACGCGAGTGCGAATTCAGGTAAATTAGTACCAAGTGACAAAAGTACTAATCCAAATACAAATGCAGGAATGTTAAAAAATGCTATTAATTTCGTCGCAAATTCGACGATAAAATATGAAGCAACAAACATTGTGACAAGCCCGAGTGCTAAAAACATAAAAGACTTCCACAACGCTGATGGGTGGTTAGACGTGTGTGCTGCGTGTCTATTTATTTTCGTTTCATTACGCAAAAGCAGTGCGTGGATTATGTAGGTGCCAATAAGGAGCGCTCCTTCTATACGAGTAAGCGATCCATCCCACAAAACAGTAACGGGCGCTACAACGACAAGACTAGAGAGGACAATTTCGCCAAATGTCATGCCGTGATCAAGCGTTATTTTGCCATACAGAACACTACTTAATCCCATGACAAGAGACAAAAGGAGTATTGATCCACCTATAAGATTACCAACGGACAGTTGTGGCACGCCTTCTACCACTGATCGATACGCCACAAACATTTCTGGCGCCGATGTACAAAAACCCAGAAGGAGAAACGAAAGCGAAAATCCTGTAATCCCCATGACACGAGAAATATGAGCGACAGACCGAGACACAATACGCGCGCCACTGGTTAAAAATATACCAAGACCTAGTAATGCTACGATTTGTAAAAAGTATTGCATAGTCTATTTTTTATGGGTACTTTTCTGCAGTGCGTACATAGAAGCAATTTCTTTTGTCGTTGTCGCATTGGACACACCCTTGTCCTCTCGTACACGAACAAGTCTTGGAAATCGTACAGCATAGCCGGCACTATGAAACGGTGACCTCGTAAGATCATCACCAGCAATCTCAACGACCACCCGTGGTGAGACCCAAACATCGGGAACAAGCATATCTGATACTTCGCCGTATTCTTTCGGTTTTTGGTGTGTTTCAAACGTGGTAAAAAGTGTTTTTAAAATCCCCCACTTCTCATCAGTCACCCCAGTACCGATTTTCGTGAGGGTCACGATCTCATCGTTATGGCTTGCCCCGCGTAGCCTTGGCGAAGTGGGGACCCCGACGAGAAACGCACCAATGCCAAATCCTGATCGCTTCCCTTCTCCTTTATAATATCCCATCACCACTGCATCTATGGTATCGGTTAATTTCCCCGTCTTTCCCTCTTCTTCTTTAAACTTTACCCATGAGAACCCTTTACGACCCGTCTCATACGGACTATCAATTTTTTTTACTACCACACCTTCTAATCCCTCTTTAATCTGTGCCTCATGATAGTCACGAAGCTCCTGTGGATTGTTGGTAACGATATGAGGAGAAATGGTAAGCACCGCGCCCCTTTTAATAGTTTGCTCGAGTATAGTTCGTCGCTGGTCAAGCCTTCGTGCAATGAGATCTTTCCCATCACGATATAAAATATCAAAAACAAAAAATGTGAGAGGAATTTCTGACTGAGCCTTTTCTATACCATGTTTTCTTTTTCGTGTGATTGTGTCTTGAAATGATAATCGTGCACCTGTTTTTGGATCCATGCCGACTGCTTCTGTGTCTAAAATGACATCATCAGCATTAAGTTGATTGCCAATCTCTAATAGTTCAGGAAACATTCCTGTCGTTTGTTCTAAATTACGCGAGTACGACGTGACTTTGGGTTTTCTGTCAGGACCACCATGTCTTTGGTAATGGATTTGTACGCGTATTCCATCATATTTAGGCTCAACCGATACAGTGTTCATTTTTTCTATCATTTCATCAGCCGTTGGTAACCGAGAACAGAGCGCAGACAATATAGGAGCACCGACTTTTGCTCGTACATGAGTCAAACCCTGTACCCCATATTTTTTCAGCTCGACAGCGATAAATCCCATGTCAGGATACACATTAAACGACGATTCTATTTTGTCTCTCAATGATTTATCACCCGCAAGCATCATGGATAAGGCATCGATGATGGTAACATCAGAGAATCCAAGCCGCAGTTTATCCAAAGGAATACGCACGATGTACCGAGCGCTTAACTTGTCTACCTTTTGGAGAAGTTTTGCAATCTGTTCTATCTTTTGTTCTTGAGAGCCAGCACCACTACACTCTGCTATATCACGGAGTGCACGATACACGTGGGTAATGCTCAGTTTTTTATCCGTGCCGTTATAAACAGCCTGTGAAACAATCCCTAAATCACCATGCTTCTTAAATTCACGCAAAACGGTGTCGATAGGCACATCGTACGCCTTTGCTATCGCACGGATAATAAACTTGTCTGCCATCCCAAATTCAAGCGGTTCATAGATAGGGGTCACTCTACCCTGTAGCAAATAACAAAGCTCGCTGATTTCTGAAACATCCGCCTTTAAAAACACTTCGCTTAACAGACGTGTCATTTCATTGCGTAGTGTTGTGTTCTCAATAGAGGAAATGTATACGGATAATAATGAAAATTTCATCGGATGAAAAACCAATATGCTCCTGCTATAAGGATCAGAAGAAAAATGCCGATACCAACAGCGACGATTCCATCAGCCTCTTCCCGCGTCATCTTGATAATACCCTGTGCTATGACGGTCATCGCAAAGAATGATGGTATAAGAAGCATCGCATACGTGATCGCTTGTGATGAAAAATCCATAATCTTTATGTACAGAGCACGTAGCGTGCCCCTTTGGTAGTTCCCTCTTTTTTGACTATACCTTTTTTCAAGAGATCCTTCAAATCACGAAGTACCGTGTCTTCAGACACCATGGGGAATAATTCAAAAAATGCTTTATTTTGTAAAAAACCATTCTCTTGTACAAATTCAACAATTTTTATTTGTCGCTCAGTGAGCGTCATTTGCTGACCTCCAAAAGATTTTTTTATTTTTAGATCAGTGGAGAGAGACTTCACTTTTTCTTTCACTCGCGTGAGCTCTATGGCTAGACCTTCAATAAAATATTCGAGCCAATGAGTAAGGTTACCCTTCTCCTTCTCAACCCCTTGCAGCGCCTCATAGTAAGCTAAAGGTTCGCGATCATAATGCTCTTCGAGAGAGAAAAATCGCTTGATGTCATAGCCATGGATAAAAAGTACTAACATAGCAATGGCTCTGGCAACTCGACCATTACCATCCAAAAATGGGTGTATTCGTACGAGTTCATAATGTACGATGCCGGCTTTCAACGCTGGGTGCATATCCTCGTCTCCGACTCCGTCAAGCCATGAAAGAAAATCAATGAACAAAAATGGTATCTCTACAGATGGTGGTGGACGAAATGTCACTTCACCTGTTTGGGCATTTTTTACGACCACTTGCGTCTTTCTGTATTCGCCGACATTTGCGTCTGCAAGTATTCGATGCGCCACAAGTGCGTGCACGTGCTTTATAACCTCTTCTGTAAGAGTGTTCCCTTTATAATCCTCTATAAATCGTAAGACATTTCTATAATTTAATACTTCTTGGATATCTCGCTCGCGTCCAATAATTTTATGGCCCGCCAAGACTTTTTCCGCCTCAGTAAGCGTCAAATCGTTGCCTTCTATGTGTGTGCCGTGGTGAACCGTACGCACTATCGCGTCTTCTCGAAACTTTGCTTCCCAAGCCGGTACGAGTGGGCTATTTTCAATAACCTCTTTGGAGGCTTCGATGACACCAATGTGCTTTACTATTTTGTTCGTGATGGTAAATTGAGGCTGGTACATGAGTGAATAGTAATTCCCGCACTATTACTGTATAATAACCGCATGGCGACAAAAAAACAACTCCACATCACCATTCTTACCCAAATGCTCACACTGGCCACCTCTGGATTTGGACTTGTTGCAGCCCTTGCATGGAATAATGTCATTCAAGAATTCGTTAATACAAAAATAAAGCCATTTATCCCGTCAGGCGGCCTTGTTTCACTTTTTATTTACGCAATCCTTATTACCATCCTCGCCGTCACCATTACCTATCAACTTAGTAAACTCATAGAAAAGTTAAAAGAATAATGTAATACTGTTTTGCAAGACCCCCTAATCCCCCCAAATTCCCTCATTTCCCCCACTCTAATCTGCACACCACTGAAGCGATGACGTGGTATAAAACAAACTGCCCGAACTTCCAAGACGCCGCGCTCTACGGCTCTATTCTTTTGATCCAATCAAAATTTTTTAATCCTTTATCATATGAATACACCTCGGTAATATTGTTCTCTTTCATCAAAAACATATTAAGACAATCAGTCCAATCAACTAAATAGTTTTTATAATATTGCAATGTATGTAATACGATATTTTTATTATCTATATCAATATCAAGCATCAATATTTTTTCAAGACATCTCACAACATCTTTTTTTGGCAATTCGTAAAATGATCGAAGCACCCATTCAATTTCAGAAATAACCAAGCTGGTAGTCACTAAATTATTCTCTGATTCTAGAAGTTTTTTACACGAATCTGATTTTTTACCAAATCGTGTAAATATCTCAATAAAAATATTCGTGTCAACGAAGCATGCGTTCATACTTTTTTCCTAATCGCTTCCCTTCTTTTTTCCTTGCAATCTCGATGATTTGTAACGTCGTATATTTTTTAGACATTGGATGATCGGCCAAAAGTCCTTGTAGGTCTTCCCATGTATCGTCTACCTTTTCCAACACGACTGTATTGTCTTTTACACTCGTCCAAAATTTGCTACCCTTATTAAGACCCAAAAGAGAAACTATAGAGACAGGGAGCGTGAGCTGATTTTTTGAAGTAAGTGTCAATACTGTTTGCATACCTTACTTTATATCATTTACCTTACTTTTTGTCAATTACCTTACTTTCTATAAATAATCTTCTCATGGTTTTTGGAATCTGATTTGCTAAATCCGTCGCATTAATAAATGGTCCGACGGTTTTATATAATTCATCCCCTGCTTTTTTATTAATAGTGCTTCCAATAACCGCTGAAGTAAACGGGTCGTTCATACAGGCTAATGCCGCGATAAGTCCTGCTAACACGTCCCCTGTCCCCCCCTTGGTCATCCCCGCATTTCCCCCAGTAATAATTTCAGTCTTCTCTCCATCGGAAACTATATCTTTTTCCCCCTTAAGAAGAACTATGCACTGATGTTTTTTAGCAACACTCTCAATAGTAGCTTCGTCGAATATCCGTGTATATTCCCCATGATGTGGCGTCAAAATTGCATTCTTTGGAATCAAAGAAATATCCATCATCTGAAGCGCCCCCGCATCAATCACCCACTGTTTATTCGGATAAGCCTTCAGTAATCGATTCGTGAGCGTTTTTGTTTCTTCATCTCGGGTCATTCCAGGACCGATCAGGACACAATCATCTTCCTCTATATAACTTTCGATATCATCCCTACGAATCACGATGCCGTTTCGAAATTCTTTTTTGGCTTCACGGACAAGCTCATTATTCTCAGGTACTGACGCATAGTGAACGAGGTCTACAATGCGTGACGCGACAGTGAGAGACCAAATACTTGCCGCATGAAATAATGAGCTGCCCCCGATAAGAAGGAGCCTACCATTTTGTCCTTTGTGTGAGCCCGCAAGAGGAACATTAATATGTTTCATAAAGGCAATCGTATCACGTCTATATCTCCCAACTCTTTTTCTATATGCGTATCTGCAGTAGTTAAAATTGTTTGTTGTTTTCTCATAAGCGACCGCACAACATCTCTATGTTTACGATCAAATTCAGAAAAGACGTCATCCAATAATACCACTGGGCGTTCTCCGTATACCGCTTCTATATATGCTGCTTCCACACACTTGAGCCACAACACGGCTGACCGTTGCTCACCCCGAGAACCAAACTCTCGCACGTTGACCATCATCTCTTTTTTAGGAATGGTCATCATAATGCGAAAATCATCTCTCTGTGGACCTACCAAGGTCGACTTGGCAGCAACTTCTTCACTGGCGTACTGGAGTAGCCGTGCTTCTGTAATCCGGCTTGGCTCATAAAAAACACGAAATATTTTTATATCCACATCAGGTGCGTTTCTCGTAAAGTCTATATAGGCTTCTCGCTTTTTGGTAATATAATCCCCTGCTTTTATAAGCAGCTGATCCCAAAACAATAGCTGATTTCTGGTCGCTTGGCGTTTATTGATCCTCTCTAGAAGCATATTCCGCTGCCGCAACCCTTTCTCGTACGACACTAAAAATCGACGGTATTCGATATCTGTTTGCGATAACACCGTATCAAGATACCGCCGACGCATACTCGGACTATCGGTGACTAAATCAAGATCTTGCGGCCAAAACAACACAACTTTAAGATTTCCAGTCATATCACTTGATCTTCGGCTGATGCCATTAACAAAAAACTTCTTGATCGGTGCTCTCTGATCCTGCAGTATTCCTTGTGTCACATACATTGCCACAGAAACTTTTTCTTTACCGTGTATAACCTGCGCAGTAACTTTTCCAATCTCTTGACCAAATCGGACTACGTCACGATCAGCAATCGCGCGAAAGCTTTTCCCAGTAGCCAACAACATAATAGCCTCAAGCACATTAGTCTTCCCTGTCGCGTTTTCCCCAACGATCAATGTGACCCTCTCTGAAAAAGAAAATGTATGCTTCTTATAGCTTCGAAAATCAGAGAGTACTAACGATTGTAGTTGCATGTTGGGGCTATGAGATGGTGGTTCCGACAAACGCCTTGTTATCAAGTGCTCGTGCGAGGTTGTCCAAATTCTTTCCATTTACTATTTTCACCGTCACAGCAAATTGTTCAGCTAGCTTACTTGCAATAGGATCAAAGGGCGCATTCAACCCAGGACTCCACTGGTTACCCGCCATTTCTCGATATGTTGACCAGCTTATTTCGCTCAAAGGCTTCGCATCTGGAAATTTCTTGGGATCCTTGGTATACACCTGATCAACATTGGTCATATTGATAACCTCACGCATACCGTAATCCTGACACAGGGTTACCGCACAATAATCAGTACTCCATCCTGGCTTCCAACCCGCAGCAATTGCCACAGGCGCGTCAATTTTTAATATCACCTCATAATGCTTAATCACCCGCAGATCGGCGATATCTTGAAATACAGTGCGTACAAGCTGTGCATTGAGTCGCGTGGCGTGGACACCGAGCCAATCAGCGTCAGAGTCTGTGAGCTCTTGCCCTCGTACAGTACTTGCAGCTTTTTGATAATGTCTCGTTATCACACCGCCACCCACCACAATAAAAAATCTCCGCTTATGTTCGGAGACTTGGTTGCGGATAAAATCATGAAATTTGATGAGAAAGTCGGTATCAATACCACCCTCAGGAACGACGAGGGATCCGCCAAGTGAGAGCACAAATGCTGATGTAGATTGTTGCATGGGACAAATCTAATGCTATCATTATCCCTCAAGTCGTGCAAATGAACCATTATTTTAAATGCGCCAAGCCATTTATTCTTGCCAATCGAAACGATCGAATAAAAAATGCTAATGCCAACATAAGAAATACTGCGTTCAATAAATAACTTTTTATCATCATGTCTGTCTGAAATGACCCAGTTAATAGGACTGATCGCATACCCTCAAATATATAAGAAGATGGCAAAAAATGTGCAACTGCTTGCACCCAATTCGGCAAGGAATCCAAAGGATAGTATGTGGCAGAAAAAGGCATAAGAGCAAACCCGCCCGCCCATGCAAGAGTTTGTATATTTGTACCAAATCGCAAAAATAACCCTGCAATAAACAACCCAAATCCCCACCCCATAATAAGCAAACCCACAATAAATGGGATAAGAGCAAATCCTAAGTGAAATATATTTACAGCATACAGAAAATATGCAACCAATGCCGTAAACGCAATTGTCAAAATTAATTTAAGAAATCCAAGAGCACATAGTGCAATTGTCCACTCAGGAAGCGTTAACGGAGAACTAAACAGATTGCCTAAATTTTCACTCCATAATTCTTCTAATAAATTTACGGTGATCTCATATTGTCCCCGCCATAAAACGTACCAAAGAATAATGCCAGAAACAACCATGCTTATCTGAATGATGGCGCCCTGTCCCTGTTTTGTCAGTGCAGAAATCGTTAATCCCCATATAATAATATCCAATGATGGCCAATAAAATGCATCGACAATTCTATCCCAAGAATGATAGAAGTTATATAAATGACGCAATACTACAGCCCAAACTCGATGCCACGCGATTGGTTTCATACAGCTCCTTTACTTACCGATAAGAAAAAATTTTCTAGTGAGGGTCTTGTAATCTCTATCTCATCATATTCAATACCCTGCTTCCCAATGTCCAAAAGAAAAGGAGCAATTTTACTTTCAGGAATAGTTATTGTTATAAATCTATTCTTTTCCACATACGAAAAATTGTCACGAATAGCGCTTTTTACCAATCTTTTTAACCCATCTTTTATCATAAGGCTTAACTCAGCCTTATCGTTTCTATGTGCTAATCCTGCTGGGGTATCTACAGCAAATACCTTTCCATGATTGAGAAATACTACGCGATCGCACATTTCCTCGACTTCGCTCATATTGTGAGATGTAATAAGCATAGACATATTACGGCGACTTCGTTCTTCTAAAATAAAGTTTCGAATTTTTTCTGCTATATCAGGGTCTAAACTCGCCGTTGGTTCATCCAAAAGTAACACCTCTGGATCGTTTAAAAATGCTTTGACCAAAAGTATTCGTGTCATTTGTCCTGCCGAAAGATCTTGAAATTTTTTTGGCAATAAATCCAACACTTCAAACCTATCAGACAGAGAATAAATTTTTTCTTTACGATTAGCCACCTTATACATATACGCATAAACATTTAAATTTTCCCAAACCGTAAGTCTCCATGGGAGACGCGCATACCCTGATGAAGTGTTTATTCGTTGCAAAATTTCTTCATGATGTGAAAAAAATGATTTTCCGAAAAATGCTATTGACCCAGATGTTGGCGACATGAGAGATAAAAGCATCTGGATGGTCGTCGTCTTCCCAGCGCCATTAGGTCCCAACAATCCAACTATTTCTCCTTCTCCTATAGAAAAGGAAACATTGTTGACCGCAGTAAACGTGCCAAATTGTTTATGAAGATTTTTTACCGTTAGGACGTCCATATTTTTCTACAAACGATTGTATTTCTTTGACAAATCGTTCTTTGCTAAACTTTTTTGCTTGTTTCCTACATTCCTCAGGAGACAAGTCTATTGTATTACTTTTCTTGATTGCCTCAACCAAAGATTCTACGGTGGCCTCACGAAACAAAACGCCAGTTTTCCCATCCACTACAGTCTCCACAACTCCTCCTTGTGATAATCCGATGACAGGCGTTCCTGCTGCCATAGATTCAACAGGTACGATACCAAAATCTTCATCAAGGGCTGCAAATATCGTCGCTTTCGCACCACGATATAACTGTGATAATTGTTCATCGCCCACTCCTCCAAGAAATTCAACAGTCGGACCGGCCAGTGCTTTCAAGCGCTCTTCTTCTGAACCCGTGCCTACTATCTTTAATGGGATCTGTAATCTGTTGGCCGCTTCAATAATAATGTTCGTTTGCTTCGACCACGCTAATCGACCAACACTTAAAAAGTGCGTTCTCGGTGGACCTGCCCGCAACGCCTTCGCAGGCTTGCCTAGCGTGGCAGGAGGGTATATAACTGTTGATTCACGTCGATAAAACTTTTCTACTCTTCGTGCCGTCTCTTTCGAATTCGCTATAAAATAATCCACTTTTTGCGCTGTTTCAAAGTCGTAATGTCTAAGGAAAAAATTAATCACGCTTGTGTATACACGCACTGGCCAGTATCGTTGCCATGTGCCGCCTGTCGCGTAGCCGTATAAATTACGTGGCGGATGATGAATATAACAGATTTGTAACGGAGCTTTTACTCCGCGGCACATAAACCAACCACTCGAAGTAATCACGACGTCAAATGCTGATAAATCGAAACTTTCCCAAATTTTAGGAGCAAGAAAACGAAGCGGGGAAATAAATTTTTTGATAAACCAATATTTTTGCACCCAGCTTGACCGAATATCCCAGCCTTTAAACCGTACACTATGCTTTCCCATTGCCCTAAAATCCACAAACGCCGTGTACAAGGGCGCCTCCGGATATATTTCATGAAACACCTCCAAAACGCGTTCCGCCCCCCCATACTCGCGAAGATAATCATGAACAAGTGCAACGTTCATATAGTGATAAATTCATCTAAGCTCACGCTAATATTAGGAATCATCAAAAGCTCTTTATCATTCGTTATCAACCTTTGTTCAAGCCCACGAGCAAGTGAAACGTACAACGCATCATAGACAGTAATACGTTCGCGTATGGCGACTTCTGACAATGCACCAATACTACGAAATGAAAAATCAATGAAGTTGATGCCGCTTTTCCCAAGTAATTCAATAAACTCTTTGACCTTCTTGGTGGGTATTTTTTTCTTTTTCAACAGCACATTGAGGACTTCAATCAAAAGAAAAGAAGGTGCAGAAGCCACAATATGTCCTTTTTGTATTTGATCAAAAAATTTCCAGGCTTTCTTACCCGCCTCTGCCTCATCAAACATTTGCAGGATAATACTTGCGTCAACAATAATATTGCTCATTCATCCCTATCCCTCTCTTCTCGTATCAGTTTCATCCAATCCGTTTTTCCTGCTTTTTTTGCCATTTTTTTGCATAAATTACGAAATGCAATAAGATTTTTTTCAACTTCATCATCACTCTTAAGATAATTATTGTTTTTCACCAAACCATCGACAAGCTCTCCTAATGTTTTCTTTTTAGAAAAAGACTGTAACATAAGAAATTCGTGCGTATCACTGGGTATTGTGATTGTTGTCCTTACTAGATTCATATACGTATGATAGCATCAAAATGCTTTGATGTCAAGATGATGTTGTTAAAATAACGACTGTTGTCTCGTTTCTTCATTTTCTGTTTTAGCTTTAATCACAACTTTTACGTCTTTATTCTGTTCGATACCAATCAATCTCCGAAGCAGCGATTGAAATCCGTATTTCTCAAGCTCTTTTCGCGCGGACATACTATCCAGTGTTTTGATGTGCGCAGCGCTTTGAGAAAATGTAACAGGTGCGTCACGGCGAATAGTAGCTAATTGTAAACTAAGATACGCGCTCTCTTTTCCTTTTGTAAGTTTTTCGATGACTCCTTTGGATAATGTGGTTTTAGAGTCCTCAAGTGCCGCATAAAGGGCATCAATTGATCTATAGGGTGTGAGTATCGACACGGCAGTTTTCGGCCCTATTCCAGGCACCCCAGGATAATTATCCGACTGATCACCAGCCAAAGCTTTAAATTCGGGTATTAATTTTGGGGGTATACCTAATCGCGTGACAACGTCCGCTTCATGATAAATCTTTCCCTCCGACAATCCCTTGGTCGGCATAAATAATAACACCTTCTCATCTTCCACTAACTGCAAGATGTCCCGATCTCCTGTAATAATAATTACCTGATCAATCTCTTTCTTGCTCTTTGTTTGTTTAGTAATTGTTCCAATCACATCATCTGCCTCAAATCCATCACACTCGTATGCTGAGACACCAAAGGCTTTCACAGCATCATGGACCATTGAAATTTGACCAATGAAATCGTCATCAATCTTTGGCCTCTGCTTTTGATATTGTGCATACAGTTGATCACGAAATGTGGGCCCCGGCCTATCAAATGCCACAGCCATATGAGAGGGATGAAAGTCGTGATAAATTTTTATAAGCATGGAGAGAAACCCATATACCACACTTACCGATTTCCCGTCAGGAGAAGTTAGAGGTGGCATCGCGTGGTATGCTCGATGCATAATGGCATTGCCATCGATAAGAATCATTCGATTCATGCTATTTTCTTCTTTGGCCCACCCATGAGTTGTTCAAACTCATCAAACTCAACCGTTTCTTTTTTGATAAGCGCTGCTGCTACTTTATCCATATCTTTTACGTGCTTTTTTACAATGGTTAATGCGTCCTGGTATGCGGTGTCGAGAAATTTCTTCACCTCGCGATCAATTGCTCCCTGCATCTCTTGAGAAATTTGTGCTTGTTCATAATACCCTTTCCCCCATGCAGTGATATCTTGCTGTGGGCCAAAATTAATTGGACCCAAATCACTCATCCCAAACTCCATCACCATGTATCGGGCTATGCGTGTTGCTTGATCTATATCATTTGCGGCACCACTAGTCATCTCTTTAAATATCACTTGCTCTGCGGCTCTTCCGCCCATAGTCATTGCCATTTCCTGAAGAAGCTGTGATTTTGTTTCATGGAGGCGATCTTTTTCTGGGGGAGACATCGTGTACCCTAATGCCATACCTCGGGAAACTATAGAAATTCTGTGCACCATATCCAAATACGGACTGTAATAATTGACAACTGCATGTCCCGCTTCATGATACGCGGTCATTTTTCTATCCAAATCACTTTGCAACCTTTTTTTCTCCGGCCCTAATTTTACTTTCGTAGCCGCTTCTTCTATATCTGCCATATCTATTTCTTTTTTCTCGCCACGCGCTGCCATAATAGCCGACTCGTTTAACATGTTTTCGATATCAGCGCCGGAAAATCCAACTGTTCGTTTGGCCACCTTATCCCAATCGACTGCCGTCGCGTATGGCTTACCTTTCGCATGAATTTTGAGGATATCTTTTCTTCCTTCTAAATCAGGAAGATCAAGAGTGACGCGTCGATCAAACCGCCCAGGACGCGTGAGTGCAGGATCGAGTAAATCCCCACGGTTGGTGGCGGCAACGACGAGTACCGCAGTGTTTGGTTCGAATCCATCCATTTCTACGAGTATTTGGTTTAATGTTTGCTCGCGCTCGTCATGCCCACCCATCACGCCAGAACTTCGCATTCTCCCAATAGCATCTATTTCATCGATAAAAATAATTGCCGGTGCGTTCTTTTTGGCTTGCGCAAATAAATCTCGTGCACGAGAAGCGCCAACGCCCACAAGCATTTCCATAAACTCGCTACCTGCAATTGAGTAAAACGCCGTCTTGGCTTCCCCCGCCATGGCTTTAGCAAGAAGCGTTTTCCCTGTTCCTGATGGCCCCACGAGGATCACTCCTTTTGGCGTTCTGGCGCCGAGCGCTTTGTATTTGGCTGGATTTTTGAGGAAATCAACCACCTCTTCTAATTCTTTTTTCGCTTCATCGACTCCTGCCACATCCGCAAATGTGACCTTGGGTAAATCTTTATTAAACACGCGCGCTTTCGATTGACCAAATGAAAATACGCTATCTTGTGCGCCTCTTGCCTGACGAAAAATAAAAAGAAAAAATACGACAGTAAGTATAAATGGCAATAAATTAGAAATAATCCCCGCCCACAATTGCATACCGCTTAAATCTTTTACTGAGATTTCTACAGATTTAGGATCAACGCCCGACGCTTCCAAAAGTTTAATAAATGAATCCTGTGGTTCTTTTTGAGAAATAAATTTCTTGTCATCTTTATATATTGCGACAATTTTAGATTCTTCTACTTCGATCTTTGACACTTTTTGATCTTTAATATCAGATATCAAAGAAGTGAGCGGTTTTTTATCAAAAAGCGTTGATGGATTTGAAAAACTCCCTATAAGGGAAAAAATCATGAAGACGACAAAAAGCCCAATAAAAATATTTTTAAGATTAAATTGAAACTGCATCTGGAAAAGTTTCTTCGAACCTTTTCCGTTTCCATTTCTTTTTACTGGGTGTGGATGTTTCTCTGCCATACGAGCTTGAAGTATAGCACGGATTACCGCAAAACGTCTTTGAGGAGTCTGTACACTTCTTTCCGATGACCGATAAGAATGATATATGCGAAATTTCCTCGTCGATATATAATCCGGTAATTCCCCACCCTCACCCGATAGATATCCTTATATCCGGAAAGTTTTTCTTCATTGGATATTGATTCTAGACGGCTTCTTATTTTTTGAGTAATTGCGATTTGATCGAACTTTTGAAGTTTCCTAAATTGCTTCTCGGCCCGCGGCGAGATGACTATCTTCATAGTCCAAGACTTTTTGCAACAGTTTCAAAATCTTTCCCTTTGGAAAAATCTGCATCTGCTATCGCTTGTCTATCTATCTTGTCCTCCAACATAGCTATCATCTTTTCATACAACAATTTCCCAATCACATATGCCTGCACCTTGTTTCTATTTTCAACCGCCACAGGGTAGTCGGCTGCCATAGAAATGATAGCAGAAGGATTCACTTTCAGCTGCGAGATCGACGTTGTATTCATATAAGTAAATACTATCACTAAACAGGTCTCATTTCAAGACCTGTTTGACTTTCCTCTCTCTCTCTCTCTGCGAAAATCTCAGGCAGGATTAATCATATGGCCAAAAAGACATCATCAAGTCCTGGAAAGATAGAAGCATCTGATGGGCGCATATTTGCGCTCGCAGCTACAGCCGGTAAATCAGAAATTCCCGGAGATGTATTTCTCGAACTGTACAAGGAAGGGCTTGAAAGAATACTCAAAACTCGTGAGCCTGTTCAAATAAACTATTTAGTTTTACCACGACGTCAAAGAAAAAAGAAGGCAAAATAATTATCTAATCTTCGCTCCAACCGTCATCCCCTCTGCGGATATAAATTGTGGTTTCTTATCAGGTCCGTCTACCGCCATAATCATACCTTGTGAATATTCATCCATCATTTTTCGATACGCAAGATTAGTGATAAAGAAAAATTGTTTATTCAAAAAATCTTCAGGTGTATATCCGTATCCACGAACCCCAGTAAAAATTGTCCTCAACCCTGAGCCTGTCGAAGGGTCTATGACTCCAAAATCCACAACTAATCGTATCAACTTCTCACTCCCCTCTTTATTTGTAGCTTCTAATACTTTTCCAACACGAACCTCCACCCTTGCAAAATCATCAATCGTTATCGTGTTCTGCAAGGGGGCCCCTTGCAGACTATATTTCGTCGTGAGCCCTATAGCATCACGCACTGACACCATAGTCTTGGTCGCGATTACCATTGCCCCCGATTGTCCTTTTTGCAATATTTGCTTCACCAATGCTGGATTATTTTGTAACTCATCGTACGCTGCACGAGCAGGAGCAAAAAACGTCATCAGCGATTCAAATAAATATTCTTTTACTTCGACATCACCAACTTTTCCTTGCGTGTAGAGATTTTTTAAACTCTCTACTTTACTTTTCTCACCGAAGAAATCTAGATATACAAACACCATGTTCCCCTCAATGTGTCCCTGATCAGTTGCGTGTTTACGTGTCGGATCGGTATAGATCCCCATCACTTGTTTTCGTATCACCTCTTCAGACTCAAACATCGAAACCACGTTCCCAAGGCTTTTACTCATCTTTCGTTGTCCATCTGTGCCGAGCACTGACTCTACTTCTTCTGGAATAAACGGCTCTGGCAATTTAAATACCTGTTTTTTAAAAATTTTATTAAACCGTTCTGCGATATCACGAGTAATTTCTATATGCTGCTTTTGATCTTTCCCGACCGGTACGAAATCCGGTTGATACAAAAGGATGTCTGCCGCCATCAACATGGGATAACTAAAAAGCCCAACATTTATATCATCCTCCATCACATCTTTTTGTAATTTATCTTTGTACGCATGTGCGCGTTTAAGTAATCCTAATGGAGTCACGTTATTTAATATCGACTGACACTCGGTGTGCATGGGCACATCAGATTGACGAAAAAATATAATCTTTTCAAACTCTTCTTTCGTTAAAAATCCTTTAAGAAGCGCCAACTCATTGAGAATTAATGTTTCGATATTATGCTGCAACTGTTTTTTATCTTGAATCGTCGTAAGCCCATGAAGATCAGCAACCATCAAATATGTCTCATTCGTTTTTGCCATCTCAATAAACTGCCGTACGGCACCTAAATAGTTGCCGATATGCAGACTTCCGTCGCCTGATGGTGTAATTCCTGAAACGATACGTTTACCAATTGGTAAAACTTTTTTTCCAAAAGAAGTAAAATCGCCAACTTCTCCATTATTCACATTCAATAAATCAGATGCATTCATTGACATGCCTACTCTTTTGTCCGCTGCGATTCCATACACCTTTCCAAGAGAGAACACTTTCTCGTCAACATAGTATGGAATATCCAGCCCGAGATACGGAACTAACCCCGATTCAGCTCCTAACGATTTCAAATCTTCTTTTGAAGCAAACACTAATTGTTTCAAATTAGAAACCTTCTTAAGCTTTTCTTCATCTATCTGTGTATCTGCGCGTTTCGTTGCTGCAACTATCCCCTTTTCTGTACGATACAAAATCGTAACCATTGCGTTGGCCATCTTGATTCCATGAAACACAGCGTGCGACGCCACGTCCGGCGGCAAATCTTCCGACAACGGAATAAATTTATAATCTACTTTTTTTTCTTTCAATATTTTTTCAATTTTATCTTTTAGATTCATAGGTCTACCTTTCTATAATACCGTTTTAATATGCTCTCGGCGAGTATCGAAAAACGTATCACCACAACCATCCGTCGCCAGATGGCCCTTTTGGATTACGATAATATCCATATTCAATAATCTTTTTTGCAATATTAATAACAAAAGCAAAGCTAAAATCTATATTCCCTTCTTCTCCTTCTGGTTTTGGTACATAAACAAATTCAATACCGCTTTTATGATATATATCTTGCGTTGCTTCCCAGTGACTCAACGACCCGCCAATAATTCCCGTACCTCGATCTCTTTTTGCTATTGGCAACTCATTAAGCAGCGCTTGGAAGGGCGGGTCATGAAGCACAAATAATCCCTTTTTCGTTCTACCGACTCCTGCCAAACAATTTGATGCATTGTCTGTCATAATAGTTGCTTTGGGATATCGTTCGGGTCTAAATAATTGCCTATGTCTAGTCCCTAAGTGATACGACTGCTCTCCTATTGCCTCAATTTGCTTTTTATTAAACTCGATGTGTCGCAACAAATATTCACCTAGTTTCTTCATACAACACTCCTATTCCTTTGTTGTTCGTCTACCAATCCGACAATAAAATCAGCAGTAATATTTTTTAATTCACTTGTCGTCATGCGACCAGTGATGTATTCATTTCTCATTTTTTCAACAAATCCATCATCAGGATGATGATTTTGAAGTAGCGAAAACACCGAACATATTTCTGGAATCCCGCCAAATTTTCTATGGTCTTCAAGCGAACTCACAGCACCCGTATACGCTCTATTGATCTTTTTTCTGATCACTTCTTCGGTATCACTCAAATAAATTGCGGTATTGGGTTTGGATCCAGACATTTTTTGCTCGGGATCCATGAGGCTTGGCTGAAACTTTACGACGAGTTCACTCGGTGGGATCATGCCAAGTTTTTTTGCAACATCGCGGGCGAGGAGTATGTATGGATGCTGATCGATACCCACAGGAATAAGTGTTGGTTTAGGTCCACCAAATTCCGGGAGCTGCGGCAAAAGAATTTGCGCAAGTTGCACCACCCCGCGATAAAATATCTGCCCTACGTTTACGAGCGACTCTTTGCCAAACACCGCCTCTACCATATCGTAGGTGACGAGTCTGCTTATACTCATTGCAAATCGATAAATGATCGGCGTTTCTGTAATAAGATATATATTCGTTTTCTCCGGAATAAATCCAAACGCGTTAATATCCGGCAAAATCTGCTCCATCGCTATTTTCTTACTTGCCTCTATAGATTCGGCTTTCCCATCAATATACGACTCATCATTGGTCAGCGGTATTTGCACATCTGCGCCAAGCTTTTGGAGGTCAATGAGCACATCAAAAAGCGCTTTGTGACCCAGGTGTAAAGGTGATGAGGGGTTAAGCCCAGATACGACGGTGAATGGCTTGTGCCGCACAATGCACTCAATAATTGGCTCTATATCAAGATGTGCAAATGCAAACCCCCGCCGAATCGAGCGGAAAATATATTCATCTGGCAAATACGCCTTCACGCGGTCAAGGCTTGATAATCCATTTTTCTGCGCTTCCTTCTTATAGTACGAGCGGAGCTTTTGCGCTATTTGTGTCTTTTGTTGATATTCTTCAGAATAGTGTTTCATACGTTGTCTCCTTTCTAAAATGCTGTGCCAATCTCAAAATATTCTCTACATCCCCTACTGGATCGGGTAAACCTGTTTGTTTTGGCATAAAAGATATCTTGATAAGTTCTTGCGTGCGTTCAAAGGATGTTTTCCCTAAAATAATCCGGTGATCTTGTAATTTATTACTCCCTGCTTTATATGGAGTGAGACCAAACCTTTCTATTTCGGGGTGTTGGAGAAAATACAAAAAATCCATTCCCAATGGATACGTTGGCGTTAAATAAATACTCTTGTAACATTCTCTTTTCAATTCTTTCGCAACAAGTTGAGCTGCTTCATCATAAAACCGCTCTCGCGGTGGCCCGACTTTTAGATCGAATGAGAGTGACGTTGCAATAGCTTCTACAGCATATTTGTACGTGGATTTATCTTCTTGTTTGATACGATTTTGCAACACCGTTTTTTGAAGCATTGTTTGAATTTTTGGCGACTGTATCACAACATCCTGCATTTGTTTAATCAGCTCTTGCACATGAGGCTCCTTAAACAACTCACTCATCAACGTCACGTGTATCGGAAGATGATATGTTTGAATAATTTCCTGTATATGACTCAGGCGCTTCTTGCCTTCATCAAAAATCGTTTGTGTATCCCCCGAAGACTGATTAATTGCAGACGCGGTATCCGCAATGAGAATAGTTGAATCAGGAAATAACCCCACAAACAAATAATATTTCAAAGAATCTATCGTGATTCCCAACAGGTCATACGTTTCCCCATACAGAATTTTTACGTTGTCTTTGTTGAACACGTCAAACACCTCCCGTTTTGAAGGGAAGTAGCTATGAATCATGTTGTTATATTTTTTTAATATCTTCATAGGTGGGATCATCAGGATTCGAACCTGAACAAAGTGTTCTGGAGACACTTGTGCTACCGTTACACCATGAACCCAAAATTTCTTTCTCGGCTTTCGCCGAGTGTTTAATGCCAGAGACCAAATGTTCCAACATTATTCGCAAATCTCTGCCTATCTTTTTCTTGCACTCGCATTGATCTTTCAAATAACTTTGGTACGATTCTCAAATATCGAAAGAATTTATTAACCTTCTTATTTTTAGTATCTTTAGCTTATACTGTTTTCATATTTTCACCTCCTTTCAAATTTCGCACTATCCCACACCGTGCTTTTCTCCTCCCGAGGGCTACGTCCTCGCGTCGGAGGGGCGCAGGTAGCGGGATTGATGGTTTCTAATCTCGCGAATAAGAATTCGCTCAATAAGTGACCATCAAAAAAGCCCTTGCAAACCCATGAGATGAAACTCATGAATCTGCAAGGGCTCTCAGAAGAGAACGGTACCACCTTGCTTATCGCTTACAAAAAATCCTCCGAAATGGAGGAGTATGTAAGAAATATCTTTACATGCTCCGCTTATGGCGACACATGGTGCTATATTTTTACAGTTTAGCTTCTGGACTTGATTTAAGAGTCAGCTACCTCAGAACAATTAATAGGAATTAATTTTCTGAGTAGACCCGGTTCCAACCCTCCGGATCAACGCTTTTATTTACTTGTGAATACGTAGTATACCATATGTGTCAAATTTCGTTGTCAAAACCGTATATTCTGACTCCTGGAAGTTTTTCGAAATGCTTTTTGTTCAATGTCACTATTTCTGCCCCGAGAGTGATTGCGGTTGCCGCGATAATATAATCTGGAAACTCCAGGTGTTGTATTCCATTTCTATATATCTCTCCTGCACGTTTTGCTATTTTCCATGTCACATCAACTACATCAAAATATGAAAGAAGCTCCTGCATGGCTTTTTGTTGATCTTCATTTTTTGAACTTTTTCCGGCAAATAACTCAAATCCTACGACCGAAGAGACATATAATTCGTGCTCAGATTTTTCAAAAGACTTCATCAGGGCGATCCCTTTAGGCTGAAGCCGTAATGCGTCAATAAAAATGTTCGTATCAAACACCAGTTTCATGATATTTCTCTTTGTTCCAAAAACCTCATTGCTCCCTTTTTTCTTAACGGGTTATCATTTTTCGAATACGTATACCCTTTCGCTGCTTTATACAAGGCTTTTGTTAACCCTTTATATTTCATATCTGACATACCCGCTGGCTGCATTTGGGCAACTGTTTTGTTATCTTTTTCAATCACTACCAACATGCCAGCTGCCACCTTATCAAGCAGTTCAAAAAAATTATTCCGTGCGGCGGTTGCCGATACTCGTATAGTATTCATATACGCTCATATTAGACCTCAATGTACATCTTGTCAATAGACATTCTCGTAATGTGTCAATCTTTTTATACCGTTTTCCTCATCCAACACAATGGCGACTACGTCGATGCGGCACTGCCGTAACTCTCCCTTCATATACATCGTGGCCATATTGCGAACTCGTTGGAGTTTTCCTGAATTAATCATTTCTTCCGGTATTCCAAAATCACTGCCGATTTTTGTTTTTACTTCTACAAAAACCAAAATATGTTTATCTCGCGCAATAATATCTATTTCACCAAATTTATTGGAAAAATTCTGCTCGAGAATGATATACCCCTTTTTCTCTAAATAGGTAGCTGCATACCCCTCTCCCGCTCTACCTGTCTGACGATTAAACTGTTTCATAATTGGTGAGTTCAAATTTTCTGCACGGAGCCGGACCCCGCTTGCGGGAGTCGAGTACAGAAAAATTTGAACGAGCCGTGTAAATAATTCAAGTCAGCTGTTTATACTGCAATGCTTCTGCCATGTGGACAGGAAGAATGGTTTCGGCGTTTGCTAAATCAGCAATAGTACGGGCTACTTTAATGAGCCGCATGTAGCTGCGAGCAGAAAAATCATATTTTTCCGACGCAAGTTTGAGGAAGTTTTCTGCCTCAACAGTCAACTTACCAAACAGTTTCACGTCCCGATTTTTCATCTGAGAATTGGTGTACATATGGGTGCCAATAAATCGTTTTGATTGAATCGCCCGCGCCTTAACCACCATAGACTTTGCCTGTCGACTCGTAAGATTGTTTGTATCTGCTTGGCGCGTGAGCGAAAGTTTTTCTACATCAACCGGAGCGACCAATACGGTCAAATCAATACGATCAAGAATGGGCCCAGAAAGGCGATGGCGGTATTTGGCTATCATTTTTTGCGTGCACGTACACGCGCGCCGCGGGTGGCCCAAGTATCCACACGGACAGGGATTGATCGCGGCAATAAGGGTAAAGCTCGCCGGATACTTTACGTGCCCCGATACCCGTACAATTTCTACCGCACCATCTTCCATCGGTTGCCTGATTCCCTCAAGGACACTGCGCGAAAATTCCGGCATTTCATCCAAAAACAGCACCCCCAAATGCGCAAGGCTCACCTCTCCTGGTTGAGGGCTAGATCCACCCCCGATTAACCCAGCCGCCGACACGCCGTGATGCGGACTACGAAAAGGACGCTTGGTGAGGATTGATGTTCCCGGAGACAAAAGCCCCGACACCGAATAAATCCGCGTCACCTCCAAAGCTTCATCCGGAGACAGGGGCGGCAAAATACCAGGAAGAGCGCGAGCCAACATGGTTTTTCCCGTCCCAGGAGGCCCCCACATCAATAAATTATGGCCACCGGCTGCGGCAATAATCAGCGCGCGCTTGGCCTGTTCTTGACCGGCAACATCTTTTAGGTCGCTTTCCCCGCTTTCAAATTCTTCGTCTATCCTGATTATATCGTGAGGGAGTGGTTTTATTGGGGAAGATTCGTTTATGTGGCGAACCAAATCCGTAAGCGTTCCTACCGGATACACTGTTACTCCTTTCACCATAGTGGCTTCTGGTGCAGATGGTTTTGGTACAAAAATCTTGGCATCAGACGTACGATTAGCAAACAATGCCAACAAAAGAATCCCTCGTGTGGGCCGCAGCGTTCCATCCAGCGAAAGTTCTCCGTAAAAAAATGCATTTGAAAATGTACATTCAAGCTGTCCACTAGCAATCAGTACCCCAATGGCTATAGGCAAATCATACGCAGCGCCATCCTTGGGCAAATCGGCAGGAGCGAGATTTACGGTAATTTTTTTCGGTGGAAAATCAAAGCCGGAATTGACCATTGCCGTCTTTACTCGCTCTCTGGCCTCTTCTACCGCTTTGCTTGCAAGGCCCACGATAGTAAATCCGGGAAATCCTTTTTCTGCAACGTCCACTTCCACGTCAACAGGTATAGTCTCCAGCCCTACATTTGAAATCGAGTTAATTTTGACCAACATAATATTTTCCTCCTCGTTCCATAAGTTGACCGGTAAGCGACAAAAGAGATAATTGTGCGCCGATATCAGCGACAGATTTACCTAATTTTCTCGCAAGCTCGCTTGCCGTGAGTGCGTCGGTCTGGAGGATTGAAATCAGTGGATCGTCTGTTTTCTCTGCTGGAGCGGGAGCATCCCCGAGCCACATTTTGGCCTTTTTCTGCGCAATAAGCGCATTGGTCGCAGTCGACAAACGACTGGTAATTGGTCCTGGCACGGCCCATAAAGTTCGTTTTAATTTTTGTGCGAGTGTGGCGGTAATCAGTGACCCGCTTTTTTCCGCAGCTTCGACGACAATCACATCACGGCATAACGCGGCAACAATTCGATTGCGTACGGGAAACGTCCAAAGCGTCGGCTTTTGCTCTTCCCATTCGCTCAGTAATAATCCGCCAGACGCAACAATTGCATCGGCAAGTTTCTTATCGGCGTCTTCTAACACGCGATTGATCCCCCACCCCAATACCGCAATAGTTTTTCCGCCATTTTGTATACAAACCTCATGCGCATATTGATCTACGCCGTACATAAACCCGGACACAATCGTTTTTTTCTCGAACACCAGTTTAGGAATGATTTTCTCGATAACACGCCGACCGTATTCTGTCATTCGTCGGCTCCCTATAATGGCGACGCAATTGACAAACAATTGAGGGTTCCATGCGCCTTGATAATAGAGTCGTTTTGGAGGGTTGGATAGATCAAAAAGACCAGCAAGTTCCAGCACAGTGTTCCAGTTGGGCAGACATTGGTACTGCATGCAATAAGTGTAGCATATTAACCATTCGGCTTAATATCTTGCATCATTTTTGTGGATAGTTTAAAAAAATGTCGTAGCTAGGCTGTGCCATATGATGTTCCTTCCCATACGGATAACGCATATTCCCACACACGCCGCATTTGCGGACGAAGCCGAAGTTTTGGAAACCATTCCTTTAATTCTGTATATGGTATGTACTTCCACACATCATCATATGATGCATGTCCAACGATTCTACTCATCATCCAAATTTTTTCCGTCTCGTTATCCCTCGCCAAAATACGCCGAACATCATCTTCCGTCAAATCATAATCCCAAAGAAAATATGGTCTATTACGGGAAACATCACTCATGTAGCTGTTGTAGCACCTTCACTTTTCTGCTTGGGGAACGAAGGGAGCGGTATCTTTCCTCATGTTTTCGATCATCGATACGGCAATGTCTTTTACTTGCCGTGTCGCTTCATCTAGTTGCTTTTTAAGTTGCATAATTTCGTTTGCTTGCATTTTGACGGTAGTTTCCAGCGAATCATTTTTTGCCGAAGCCAAAACCAATGCCGCATCCGCCTGTTGTTTCGCAAATTGCGCTTTTATCACAGCATCCTCATGGTTCTGGGTAACCGCTATGGCAACTGCCTCTTTGACTGCTTTCTCCATATCCGTCGGTGATGTTGCAACTTTTTTGCGGAGATCAGCAAGTTCCGCATGCAGCTTCTCCTGTGCTTCCCGTTCATCTTCTTTTATATCCGCATCCCGTTTCTTTTGTAATTGTTTCTCATATCGGTATTCTTCCTCTTCTCTGCTTCTCATACGCTCGGTTTCCTCCATATGCGTTCGTTCTTCCTCTGCCCACTCTTTCTCTTTTGTTTTTTGCACTTCGAGCATGCGGTATAAAAGACCTGCAGTCCCTTTAATCTTTTGGGTTTCTTCAAGTTCCCTTTTGGCTATAGCGATTGCTTTTTGAATTGTAGAAAGGGTTTCCGCTTCCTGCGTCAACCTATCAGCTAATTCATTAACTGCTCCTGCAAACGAAAGTTTAAGCTTGGAAAGTTCTGAAGTAATTTTTTCAACCGTCTGGCCAGTCGCTGTGGCAACGACCGCCTGCTCTTCTTTATATTCAAACGACGGGGAAACGCCAGATGATGCCTCTGACAACAACTCCTGATAGGCGGCAAAGATTTCATTCTTCGTATTCTTTTCACTCACAGATTTTGCGTTTCGAGACATAATGGAGCCTATTGTAGTAGGACATATACAAAAATGCAAATTTTATACAACATTGAAGTAAACCGTTAAATAATAAATGCGGCTCGAATTTTTCTTGCAGGACGGCTTGAACGAAGCATGATTCGCTCTGTTTTTAAATATTGCACTTCGTCTGCTTTATCAACACACTGTTTCATCCCCCAAGACGATCCAAGCACGACCCGAAAATTAGTTTTTGGTATTTTAAATTCAACACCGCCCACGTGTTGTCGTCCATTGTTGACTTCTTCAACACCAAAATATCGAATAGTCTTCGTTTTTAACTCAGTTTTACCCATATCTTCCTCCAATAAGCCCTATAGTACTCTCTCTCTCTCTCTCTGAAAATCAAGCGGCGGATTGACAAACCCATTCTCTCGTTATAATATTGTTATAACGCCCTCCAGATTTTATTTCTCGCCTTTCCTACTATTCGTAGCGCGGCACGAAGAGCAATCTTAGGCGGGCAAGAAAGGGAAATATCTATGTTACAAACAATTACTCAAGTAGGCAACTCAGCGGGCATCATCTTATCCAAGCCACTTCTTGAAGAAGCGCAGATAAAAGTAGGAACTAAAGTAAATATTTCCTATAAAGAAGATTTGGGCGGATTATTTATTGAACTACCTAAAAATAATAAACAATCGCTATCAAAATCTCCAGAGTTCAACGAGTGGCTACGTCAATTTATGAAAGAAAATGGAGAAATCCTAGATGAACTTGCAACACGTTGACACTATGGACGCAATCCGCGTCCATGAAGCGATTATCGCTCGCGCAAAAACAAAAGCTGGAGTAAGAGATTTCGCACTCCTCCACTCTGCTGTCGAAAGATCCAAAGCAACGTACGATGGAAAAGATTTATATCCTACACTTTTTCTCAAGGCGGGCGCACTTCTTCAATCTATCTGCCTCAATCACGCATTTACCGATGGAAACAAACGCACTGCGTGGGCAGTCACACATAAATTTCTCTGGATGAATGGATATGTGCTCCAATCAACCCGCTTTGAAGCTGCGGATTTTATGGTACTGGTAGACAATCAAAAACCCGATCTCAAAACAATTGCTACGTGGCTCAAAAAACACTGCATCAAACGCTAAACAACTCTATGAAAATCGTCATAGATCTTATCGCAAAAGCAAACGCGCTCATGGAAAAAAATCTACATGACGATGCTGAGCCACTCCTTATTGTGGCTATCAAACACGATGCCAACAATCCAGAGGTGCATTATCTGCTCGGAGAAGTATACTGCAAACAAAAACGGTTTAAAAAGTCAGTAAGTACACTCCGACACGCAGACTCACTATTATCCAATAACCCTAGAATTCTTCATCTTCTTGGATGGGCTCTTTTTATGAACGGTGACGTGGATGAAGGCCGCCTGTTTATGACAAGGTCATTAAAAATAGATCCTCATGATGTGCGGCTACTTTGCGATTTCGCGGTGCTGGAGACACGCGCACAAGACTATCTGCAAGCAAGAGAGTATGCGCGCACTGCGATGAGTTTAGACCCAAATGACGACGTGGTTATCGAAGTCAATGCATTTGTGAATCATATGTACGAACTCAAAAAATCCATCCCACAAAAAAATTAGAAAGACGGCCCTCGATTTCTCTAATGTACGATGCGGTATACTACACATATGGATATAGGAAGACTTTCGTATTTCAGCCGTAAACTCCACCGCTGGAGTCTTCTATTTGTTATCGTGTTGGGGCTTATTCAAATGATTACAGGGCTCACCATGAGATATCCAGAATTCTTTTCCCTTATGAATCAAGAAAACGTTCGCCTCCTCCATTTTCAAACAGCTACGTATTTTTCCATTGCCTTTGGTGTCCAAATGCTCACCGGTATTATCATGTATCTCACGCCTTAGATGGTCAAACGCATGAGTAAGCCAACACAACAACCCACGAAGCTCTCAAATTAATCTTTTGCTCAATTGTCCCCTATCAGGTATAATAGTCTAGCAAGAAATAAATTCTCTACAGTTTCATTAGTAGATTTGTCATTTGTAGATTTGTTTATTTTATAGCCGCGGGGTAGTGTAAAGTTGCACAGGAGGCTCAAATTGGGCCCACCAAGAAGCAATTCTTTGTGAGAATTTGGCTATATCGGTGAAATCCGGCTCAGCCGGACAATACCGAGGGAAGTCCTAACAATATGTTTGGACCCCGTAGAGACTACACGCCGAACTCCTACCAATATGGCAGGATGATGATATAGTCCGACACTCCGAGTAATTGGAGATACCAGATCGCATAATCTCCTAGGCTGGGTGCGATTCCCAGCCCCGCAACTGAGGGCATTATATAAAAAAGACTTCTGAAATGGAGTCTTTTTTATATCGCCCTCATGAGGATGGTAGCGAACGAAATGAGCTATAATATCCTCAATGTACTACGTCTACATTCTCCAATCTTCCAAGCGTAATAATTGGCTCTATAAGGGCTCCACTTCCGATCTTAAAAGAAGGCTTACTGAACATAATGCAGGTAAAAATTTCTCCACAGCTCCTTATATTTCGTTAAAACTCATTTATTACGAAGCATATGTACTAAAGACGGATGCAGAAGCTAGAGAAAAATATCTAAAGACTAGTATGGGAATGAGAGTAATAAAAAAGCAGTTGGCTAATTACTTGCAAGTAAAGAGTAAAATACAATAACATGAAATATTTATTTTTTGTTTATTGTCCTGACAACCAAAAAGTTATAAAAGACATTATTCTTGTAGCCTCAAGTCTCGGAGCTGGTATTTACGGTAATTATTCTCAATGTGCATTTATTACCCATGGCGAGGGCACGTGGAAACCTAAGGAGGGTGCTCGTCCAGTTGAAGGAAAAATAGGAGAAATAACAAAGACAAACGTTGCAAAATTGCTATGAGTTGTGAGAGGAAAATGGCAAAACAAATAGAAAAATCAATTAAAAAAGTACATCCTTGGGAACAAGTAGATATTGAATTTATAAAAATAGAAGAACTGTAAAACACAAGGCGCTTCTTTATAGACACAGTAAATCATTGCCTTTGACGCTCAATTTTCGTAAAATGAATCTCGAAGCCAGTGTAGCTCAGTGGTAGAGCAGTATCTTCATAAGGTATTTGTCGCAGGTCCGATCCCTGCCACTGGCACCCTCAAAAAAACAACCCCCACCATCGTTGCCAATTCGTGCGTGCCTGCTTTTCTTCTTTCCTCATGCCACCCTTGACCTCATCCGGCAGTAGCACGATGGATTCATCATCCTTCACCATCCCAAGCTTGTCTCTGGCAATTTTTTCCACATATTCATCACTATGGATCGCATCAAGCTCTTTTTGCAGCATTGCATTCTCTTTCTTGACCTGCTCCACTGCGTTTTTTCTTTCAGTCACCGTATATTTTCGTGCACGGAGATCAATAATGGTTATGATCGCCCGCACGCTCAATATAAGGCTAAGAAGTATGACAATACTACGAATCCATGAATTCTTCATAACACCTCTCTTGCACAAGCGTCTTTATAATGATATTATAGGCTTCTAGTTCAGGTTTATATACTATGCCAAATGATCTCAAAAGTGCACATGCACAGTTTATCCAACACCTACAAGGAAGACGTCGTGCTCATGCAACTATCGTAGCATATAGTAAAGATATAGAGCAGCTTGTCAGCTTTTTATCAAATACGGGCAAAAAAGATATCGCCGCGATTACCCGTGAAGAACTTGAGGCTTTTTTAAAAAAATTAGCAGCTGATAATTATACCCCTAAGTCCGTTTCACGAAAAATTAATTCGATGAAAACATTTTACCGATTTTTAAAAACGACGGGTGTTATAGCCGTGGACCCAGCGGGTGACATCGAACACCCTAAATATGACGTGAAGCCACCACGAATTCTTTCTAAGCTTGAATATCGAGCGCTGCGCGATGCGTGTCGTGGTGATGTGCGCACATACGCAATTGTCGAACTATTCTTACAAACTGGTATTCGTATAGGCGAGCTTGCAAACCTCATGATGGGTGACGTACGCGACATAGAGCTTCACATCGCTTCTCAAGAAGGACATCAAGAACGCATGGTGCCATTTAACAAAGCTGCCAAAGATGCGGTCAACAGCTGGCTTGATGCGCGAGGCAATCCGCCAGCTGGCGGAGGTAAATCCACAGCTCTTTTTATCACCAAAACAGGCAGACCTCTTCTTATTAGAAACATCCGAACAGCTATTGATCGATTCTTTAAAATTGCTGGTATTGAGGATGCTAAGGTAAATGACCTTCGTCATACCTTTATCGCCCACCACCTTATGTCAGGAACTCCCATTACAACGATTAGTAAACTAGTTGGACACAAACGCCTCTCAACCACAGAAAAATATCTTGAATTTATCAAGGACAAGCACATCGAACACGTAAAACTAGATGAATTATGACATGGTTTCAATTCAAAGCCAGTGACCCTCATAAAAGAATGGTGTTGCAAACTGCCCAAGATACGCATCGCGCCTTACGCCACCTCATTAATAAAGCACAACTCACAGGAAAAACTGAAGAATTATCAGAATTCATTAGTACCACTACAAATGACTTGAAAGACGTGCTTCCCCCCAGTTACGCGATGATATTTTCGCAGTTATTAGAGGAGAAAAATCTCGCTTCTGATTAATAAGTGACTAACTTTGCCCTACCATTCACTTCTGCAGTATAATTACCTCATGGACAAGAACTACCAACCCAAAGATGTCGAAGAACCCATATACAAAATGTGGGAAGAGGGTGGGTATTTTAAACTCTCAAACAATCCAACTGCCAAGCCGTTCACAATCCTTCTCCCCCCACCAAACGCAAACGCGGATCTTCACGTTGGACACGCGATGTATGTAATCGAGGATATTATGATTCGGTATCACCGCATGTTGGGTGAGGCAAGTTTGTGGTTGCCAGGCGCTGATCACGCGGGATTTGAAACACAGTTTGTGTATGAAAAGCATTTAGCAAAAAAAGGGCAGAGCCGTTTCGACTTTGACCGCGAGACACTCTATAAAGACATTTGGAATTTCGTACACGAGAATCGCTCAAAGATGGAGAACCAGTTGCGACGCTTGGGCTTTTCCCTTGATTGGAGCAGGAATATATTCACGTTAGATCCCACGGTCGTTCAAACGGTCTACACGAGCTTTAAACACCTCTTTGATAAAGGGTTGGTATACAGAAACAACAGACTGGTCAATTACTGCACGAAAGATGGCACAGGATTTTCAGATCTTGAAGTCCTTTATGTGGAGCGCACTGACCCAATGTATTACATCAAATATGGTCCGTTTACGATAGCGACGGCACGACCTGAGACGAAGTTTAGAGACACAGCCCTTGCCGTCAATCCCAAAGACAAACGATACAAAAAATATATAGGTCAAACCATGGACATCATGGGATTATTGGGACCTATTACAATGACGATCATTCCTGACACAGACGTAGATCCTGCGTTTGGTACGGGCATTATGAAGGTGACTCCTGCACATGACCCGCATGACTTTGCCTTAGGACAAAAATTTAATCTTCCCGTAACACCAATTATCGATTTTCGCGGCAAAATGGATTTCTCATGGTTTCTCTCACAAGATACTCTTGACCAAAAGTCAAGAGAACGTGCAGAAAAATATCATGGCAAAAAAGTCGCAATCGCTCGTCAAATGATGGTGGAAGACCTAAAGACTGACGGGCTAATGATAAAAGTCGATGAACACTATTCTCATCGTGTCGGAACCTGTTGGAAATGCGGCACAGTCATAGAGCCACTTCCTCTAGAACAATGGTATGTACAGGTCAAACCGCTTGCCAAAAAAGCCACGAAGGCAATAAAAGACAAAAAAGTTTCGTTTGTACCCAAACGATTTGAGAAAATAGCACTCCAATGGCTTACGAATTTCCACGACTGGAACATCAGTCGTCAAAACGTGTGGGGTATACGAATTCCTGCATGGAAATGTGAAAAGTGTGCACAGTGGACAGTGACGGCTGGAGAAACACCCACCGCATGCCAGCACTGCACTCACACACGTCTTATCCAAGACACAGACACGTTTGATACGTGGTTTTCCTCAGGGCAATGGCCATTTGCGACACTGCAAGCTACGGGCAATCCTGATGATTTCAAACGATTCTATCCGACGTCTGTCATGGAAACTGGGTATGACATCTTGCCGTGGTGGGTCTGTCGCATGCTTATGCTTGGCGTGTATATTACCGGTACCGTGCCGTTTAAAACGGTATATCTTCACGGGTTAGTTCGCGACGCCAAAGGTCAAAAAATGAGCAAGTCCAAAGGAAATGTTATCAACCCTCTGCAAATGGTAGATCTCTACGGAGCAGATGCATTGCGAATGGCATTAGTATTTGGCACAGGAGCTGGTAATGATCAAGCTCTTTCTGAAGACAAAATTAGAAGTATGCGAAATTTTGCTAACAAGCTTTGGAACATTGCAAGATTTATGATGATGAATTTTAATGCAGTAAACGCTCCAATCCCTTTTTATGATGAAGCCATGCATAAAAATCTTGACGACAAAAATGATAAACGCATCATTACAGAACTCAATATGCTCACCGCGAAAGTCACCAAACAAATGGAGACCTATCGTTTCTCTGATGCTGCACTATCAATATACGAATTTGCATGGCACAGACTTGCAGACGTTCATCTTGAAAAAAACAAAGAGAGATTCAAAAATGGAGATGTCCAAGCGCTTTCTGTATTACGACACGTATTCTTGACCATCTTAAAACTTCTCCATCCATTCATGCCGTTTGTCACAGAACACCTTTGGAAAGATTTACCAAGAAAATCAAAGACGCCGCTCATTATTTCTCAGTGGCCGGCAATTTTACGGAAGAAATAATTTGATCAAACACTCTATCATCTGCAGCAAAATCAGATACGACACCAGCGGGAGAAAAATGATTAAACTCCACAGATACTGTATCTGTGACAGGCACTAACACGCCACGCATTTTGGTAAATTGATATCCGCCGCCAGTTCTGCCAACAAAATCTCCGATGTATTCATATACGTCTTTTCCTCCCACACGTGTCTGACGCATAGTAAATTCTTTTCCGTTAGCATCGGTGAGTATTGCCCCACGAAAATCTGGCAGTCGCTCACCCTTCCCTCGTGCCGCCGCCGTAAATCGTGTACCACCGAATAAATTTGTTCCTGATGAAGGACAGGTTGCTCCATCACAAACCGGCAATAATATTGACTGTGGCAACTGATACGTTACCGAGTGCAATAATGAACCAATTGCTGAAACCGTTACCGTCTGCGTTTTATTTATCTCACCTGCTGCCACAGTGGGCGATGCAAAAAGAAATGGTGTTGGAGAAATGGTCGATTCTGTGTTTTCTGACACCACATCTTCTGCTACAAAAAAACGCAACTGCGAGCTAAGCCAAATACCTAGACCAAAAAGTAAACAAACAAACATAAGATTGCCCACCCATTTAAATCGTCGAGGCTTCTTTACCACTGAATGTGGTACATCTAATAAATGATGATAATCTACGGGCGTAATCACCTCTGGTGCCTCCTCAATGGCAAGCCCTGCCTCTTGAGCTTTTTGTGCTGGTGTCTTCTCTTCTATTGAATCTGTCATGATAAAACTATTGTACTCATATCATTTCCTCACAAACAAGATAGCGTTAGGAATTCCTCGTCCAGGACCTGCTTTATACCCTCCAGACCACAATGCTGTAGACCCACCACTGTCTAAATTTAATGCGTTTTCTAATCCGAGTGTTTTTAACACATGTCCAACTTCTGCAACAGTAGCGTTATGCACAACGCCTATATATGCAGTAGACCCTTTGTTTCCTACAAAACTTCGTGAACCTCGACTCCCCTTCTTCGGATCTCCGTCGCCACCAAATGCTACATTCCCACCAGAGAGTACAAGTGGTTGATTGGCTATCATACTATCAACCCCCGTGTCCCTTCCCCACTCAAGCGACTGTCCTACAAATCGCATAGACCCCGAAAGAAAAATGACAGCGGGCACTGTGCTATATACGTTGTTATCAGCGTTAAAATAAGTTTTGTTTTTATTCATAAGAAGCGTATCAAAAGAATTTTTTTTGCCACTACAGCTTGGATAATCCGCAGGGCAAAAATACGATCCGTTAATCCCTGCAAACGCACCGTTTCGAGAAACATAGTCGCCCAAAGATAATACTGGGCAATCTCTAGCACACGTTTCGTTTGATGCTGTATCGACTATTATTTTCGTAGACCCCATGTCAGCAGCAACGATGTCTACAAGAAACGTGCCACTATCTGTTTTTACAGACTGACTACTAAAGCCGCCACTCGGAGCTATGTTATTCTCGGGCACATTTGCAGGAATCACAAATGCGGTAGACAGGTCTATTTTAGCTTTCTCAAGTGATGCGCGAAGCATCAAAAGACTTGAGGAAGCTGATGCCCACTCACGCTTTGAAAGCAGTGATAAAATCGCTGCAAATTGATTATCATACTGTGCCGTGTCTTTTGTGAGTCTTCTGACATCAAGAAGCATTTCATAATCAACCACCGCTTGCCCATATGTTTTTTGAATATTTACAATCTCTGCCGAAAGCGTTGCGTTTTTCACGTATTGATCCTCATTTCGGACAGCATCAAGTTGCCCGATGGTTCTATGAAAATCAACCACCATTTGATTTAACTCAACTTGCAAACGCTCAGACTCACCTTTGTATATAAGAATAATAAAGGAGCTTAGCGCCAAAATCAGTGACATCCCAAATAATTGAAAAAGGAAATGTTTTCGAAGAAGAAACACCTTCATGATATGAGTGTACACTATCCTCTTTCAAGATATGATCCTGTTTCAGGATCTATGCCGATCGTATCGCCTTCTTTAATAAAAAGGGGCACGGTGACGATCGCACCAGTTTCAGTCTCCACAGTTTTTGTCGCACCAGCCGAAGAGTTTCCTTTAATCCCCTCCGAACTCTCAGTCACTTTTAACCATACCTTTTTTGGGAACCGCACGCCTACTGCTTCATCATGTAATACAAGCACTTGATACGTGTCATTGGAACGCAAATATTTTACAAAGTCAGATAATAATGTCTCACGTATGTTGTATTGCTCAAACGACGTATTATCCATGAATACATATGCATCACCCTCTTTATAAAGAAATTGCATTTCGCGGGTGATGACATCTAGCTCTGTTGCTGACTCACCGGATTTAAAGGTAAACTCAATGACCTTGCCACTGGTGAGAGATTTTAACTTTGTTCGCACAAATGCCGATCCCTTCCCAGGATTTACAAAGGTCATATCGGTCATCAAATTCGGCTCTCCCCGAAACTCAATAAATATTCCCTTTTTAAACTGTGCGGTGGTAATTGATCCCATAGGCTCACATTATGACACAAATCACAATAATTCCTCTACAGGAAAAAGGAGAGTGTCTTGAATTTTGGCGGTGTCTGCGAAAAGCATAACGAGACGATCAACACCAACGGCGATGCCGCTACACTCTGGGAGTCCAGATTGTAACGCTACGATAAAGTCTTTGTCATATTCATATGTTGTGCCGCCTGATTTTTTTATTGCTTTCAATTCTTCCCCAAATCTTTTCTCTTGTTCTTTCCAATCCGTAAGCTCACTATAGCAATCCCCGAGCTCCAAGCCCTCAATATAAAATTCGAATCGTTCTGCCACTCGTGGATCAGCAGCCTTTGTTTTTGCAAGAGCGGCAAGACTTGAGGGGAATTCATACAAAATAGTCGGTTTCCCCCTTCCCAAATGAGACTCTATCTCGTTTAAAAAAACTTGATTATATAATTCCTCCCAACTTGTGTCCTTCTCAACACGATATCCTTTTTTCGTCGCTATCTTTTTGGCTGTATCAAAATTCAAAAACTCTTCAAACGAAACATTCGCCCACTTCAAAAAAACTTCAGACACTGTGAATCGTTCCCAAGGCTTTGAAAGGTCGATGTGTGCACCTTGGTATATGAGGTCTTTTGTAGCCTGTTGATCAGAAGCTTCCCGCGTTCGCAAAAGGTACGTATGTATAAACAATAAAAGGTCTTCGCAATCTTTCATAATCTCGGTATACGGTACGCCGATTCGATACCATTCGATCATGGTAAATTCCGGATTGTGTATATTACTTTGCATTTCAGTGTTACGAAAACTTTTTGTAATACTAAAGCAATTTCCAATACCTGCAACAAGCAACTTTTTGAGCGGTACTTCTGGAGACGTCGAAAGATACGCATGAGTTTTCTTTCTGTATCTATCAAGAATGGTCGTCTCAAACACCTCTACATAACTCTCGGCTGGCGGGTGAAGGATGAGGATGGGTGTTTCCACCTCATGAAATCCTTGATTCTCAAAAAATAATCGTATTGCTCGAAGCACTCTTTCACGTATAAAATACTGCTGCCACAGCGAAGGATTCTTTTTTAATTTCTGCCACGTTTTCATCTCGTACGTTTATAAGAAACGAAGCACTTTTGCTTTTTGACGAAGTTCTGCAAACCATGCTTGTAATTTTTCGGCAACACTAGTGGCTATTATTGCTTGCTTGGCTTGCACACGGAGTGCTGCGGGATCAGTTGCTGTAAGCGTTGCGGCATTCGTTGCGATATAGGCATCGATGTCCTTTTCAGAAACAACCATGTCTTTTGATAACACCTTTTCTACAGTGAGCTGTAATTTTACTTGTTGTTCAAAGTCACTTTTGGATAATCCTTGAAATTTCAACAAATCATCGAGAGACACATTTGCGCCAAGGCTTGAGATGATCTCTTTCTCTTTGGCATCCATGTCCTCTTTTGTAATCACAATACCTGCCCTTCTTGCCTCATCTTTAATAAGCATTTCGCCAATCATGCCCTCGAGTGTTTGGCTTCCAAATCGTGCGCGCAACACACTGTGAAACTGTGTTGTAAATATTGGCTTACCATTCACAAGCGCTGCGACAACCATGCCTTTGTTTATCCAAACAAGAACAAGAAGCAACACAACCAATATAAGGGGAAGCATGCGAATATATCTTTTTTTAGACCCCAACAATGTACTAGGCTTCAATGGCGCTTCAAAAGACTCAGACCCTACTCTAGAGAGAACGGATTTTTTCTGTTTCATATACAGTATAGGATATCACAAATTCTACAAAAAAGACAAGCCTCTTCACATTTCTTCTATAATCTTCTATAGTCATACTATCGGTTAACTGCTCAGGCATTAACATGTGGCGTCCACGAATATATACCATACTCACGCTTGTCGGATCTATCAGCATGATAGGAGCACTAAGCTTCTTTCTGATCATGTACGTTTCGTGTATATTTCCTGACAAATTACACATCGTCACTAGTGTTTCAAAAACTGCGTGTGCGCTTCCCATAGTTCAAGTATCCAAACAAGATATTCTCGGAGCTTCAATACAATCCGCTGCAAACGTAACGGCTCGTGAAAAAACTAGAGACTACTGGAAGCAGGTGGTTGTGTCTCATCCTGATTACGAAGATGCATATATACAGGTTATCATCCTATCATACGAACTAAGAAATACTGACGATGTACAATCGTACATCAACCTTTTGCGAACACGCAATCCAAATCACTCAATGCTTAAAACACTTGAGGGTCTTGTGGTAAAGAACGTACAGTGACGTGCTACTCCTTTTTGTCTTCTGGAGCTTCTGGGGTTTTTGCTTCTCCACTGTCTTTTGTAGTGTCTGCAGATTCAGCTGCAGCAAGCTCTGCGGCTTTTTGTGCCTCTTGTGCCGCTTCCAACTCTGCTTCTTTACTAACAATTGCGGTCGCCTTCACAACGCCAATAGCTGCATCCGTAAGGATAGTAACACCCGTTGGGACACGCAAGTCTGAAACGAGTATTTCTTGATCGAGGGTAGTAAGTATTGAGGTGTCTACTTCAATTTTTTCCGGAAGATCCGTAGGCAACGCCTCAACCTCAACCTCCAATAAAAGCGTCAACAAAACACTGGTTTTGGATAGCACGATGGGCGCTTCACCCACCAACACGATGGGAACATTTGTTTTAACTTTTTGCTTCAGGTCAACGTGATAAAACTCAACATGAAGAATTTCTGAGGAAACTGGATCTATCTGAATATTATGTATAAGCACGGGTTTTGGTGAGCCGTCAACGTTTAATTCAACGACGCCTGTTTCACCAGCATGCGCAAAAACTCCTTTAAATGCTGCTGTGTCCACTTCTATAGAAAGACTCTCTAAACCGTTTCCATACACACTTGCAGGAAGTGTTCCTTTATGTCGTAGATTTTTGACCTTTCTACCAGTTAATTCCCGTAATTTTGCATTCAATGTATATTTTTTCATAAGGTTTTCTCAAAAAGAATATGCGTTCGGTAATTTTTCCCGAGAGTTGTATTGTACTCAAGCTCACCTTGTTTTGCAATGAGAGCGTCCGTAGTAGCGGTCCAGTATGCTGGGTATCGAATCGTCGTCTTCCATGGAATCATATCAATTCCTGCCTGCTTGCCTATAATCACAGAGAGTGTAGCCTTGTGACGAAATGACAGCGCAGAAAGCCTTGATGTAGCAAGTGTTAGATGTTTTGAACTCAATGGATCCACGACAAGGTATATACCGACGACCATCTTATCCCCCTCCGAACTCACCTGATAATATGGGGCTGATTGTGGCGTTTTTGCATTCGCTTGCTTTTCTACAATAGTAACCCCATCAAGCTCAATACTGGTAAGGTTGGTATATTGCGGAAAATACACTCGTACATACGAGCGGTACACACCGCCACCCTCAAGAATCTGGGCTGAGGAGGAATTGGCGATGGTATAGGAAAGCGCGTGATCAATGGTCCCATTCTCAGAGAGTGAAATCTCTGATGCAGCTTCGCGCGTAATAAAATAGTTAACCTTGTTCACGCCAAGATTTGCTTCAATCACCTCTACATGTTCTGTCGTACACGGCGCGTCCTTCCCTATCTCTATACACGCCGTGCTCCCGATTCCCCCTGTCCAACCCCAATATTGCAGCACCGAAGAAATTTCTGTATTCGGTATATAAAATTGAATATCCTTGGCATCCAACGTACTGCTTATCGCGGAAAAAAGTACTCCAATGGACACAGTCTTTCCAGTCGTCAAACGAGTAATAATTGCAGTCATAAGACTTCCTAAGAAATCTTTCTTTTGTGTAGATCCTGGGAAAAAATCAGCCTGCGTATACAGAAGTGATTTTGCAAAAAAATTTGCTGATGATATGTGTTCTTTATAATCAGGTAATTCTATCGGACCGGTGGCGTCTAGTAATTTTGTTATAAACGGCACGCTTATACCGATAACTCCATCGACAGTTACACCCATTTCTTTTTCATAAAACCATGCGGCTTGTGTTCCAGCATGAACAAAGTTAGGATCCCAATTGCTATCACGCAAATACCAATGTTCCTGACCTAATATCTCGCGTATCGCAGTTGGCGGATCTATATGACCCTTAAGCTGCCCGTCAGCGGTGTACACGTCTTGTACTTCCATGTCCGTCACCTTCCCATCAAGAAATGTTATGAGTGCGATACTCCCAATAAAGCCGCCCGTGGGTCTAAGTTCCATACTATTTTGAAGCAAAACAAGATATGTTTGTTTCTTACGATAGCCGGCAAGCTGCGGGTACAGTGTAAGTAAACGGTCAAAATATGTAAGCCGTAAACGGAGGGCTTCAATATTCTTTAATGATTTCGTGGCATATGTTGAAATGGTAGAGAAAATAAATGGCACATGCCTTTCCCCAATCAGCGTTGCAAGTTCTGTTTGCACTAAGCCCAAATTTTGATCAAACTGCACCACCTCTGAACGAAGTGCGATGACATCTGCAACACCTGCCCCACGCGCACCACCTTCCTTAGAAGTGAAAATATCGGCAACGATGGCGCGCCCAGAATTTATAATTGAGACGACGTTTTTTTCTGCCATGAGCAAATTCTCAAACATCCAGATAATCCGCTCATTGTCGCTTACGACGTCTTCAATACCAAAAAGCTTACCAATGGGCGCAGAAATATTTACAAACATGCGGGCAGTCTCTATACCACTGTTTGCAATCCGCATTGTTCTCTGGGCAATCGTTATTTTTGAAGAAGATAAAAGTTTTGCTGTTGCATACAACCCCGCCACAGCCATTATAAGAGACATTACATACGACAAAATAAAAACAAGCATCGTCAACATGATGGTTGCAATCACCATCTGTAATCTACGCGAAAATATTTTTTTCTTCGAAAATTCTTTGTGGCTTGTCGGTTTAAATATTTGTTGCATTATTTCGCCAACTCTCAACCTATCCGTTGCATCTTCTATGACGTTTTTAAACGGCTCACGTCGTAATGGTGGCGCTGCGACACTTTGTAATCTCCTCAAATTCTGCACTTTTCGGGTTATCAGCGATCTGGCACTTCCTGTAAACAATAACAATAATAAGTCTCGTAAATTTTTTTCATCCAAAGGATACGGATCAATGATAGCAACGTTAATATTTTGCGCTATATATAAGTTCACATCATTCTCGCCCCCCTGATAGATTATGACGAGTGTTTTCTCTCCAAGCGTTTTCGTCTTAGTAACAATACCTTTCACATACTCGCTGTCTCCGATGATAATATTGTATGTAATCTTTTTTTCTGTGTGACCATTCACAATGGTTAAACATCCATGTCTTGAGAGGTATTCCCGCAGCGCTTCAACAAACATTGTGTCTTGCGTTTGTATCAACGCAATTGGCATGTGCATGGATGGAGCGTCGCTATTATCAGTAGTTATTGGGGTCATACAATAGAAATTCTCTTTGTTTATTATGCACGAGGTCATGACCGAAAACAACAGAAAACTTTCATATGACTCCTAACGTGTGTAAAACAACGCGACATGAGCAATGAAGATATATAAAAACTACGAAGATGTTCTCATGTCCAGCGCCCTGTTTACTTCACGATCAGCATCCGTGTTTAATGCTCGACGAACGGCCATATAATGAATTTTTCCACCAAGACGTTGTTCAAGTACTCGAATGGTAAACACACATTCTCTAAGCGTGGCATCTTTTACTTTATATACACCATTAAGCTGCTGAACAACTAAAAGCGAATCGAGATAAAATTCGTATACAGCGTCGTCACCATTGCAGGACGCTTCTTGTTTGATTAACTCTGATAACGCCACGGATACTGCTGTATATTCCGCGACGTTGTTAGTGGCGATACCAATATATTCTCCATGACTTTTTACTCTATGCAATTTCCCATCTGCAAATTTTTCGTCAATGACAACACCAACTGCTGCGTGCCCTGGATTACCTCTAGAGCCGCCATCTGTGTGTATTATGTATTGTTTCATATATGTATCTTACTGAATGTGCAATTTTTTATTTACTCCCCATGCTGCCCATAATACCGAATAGGTCGCTACTAAGACAAGTGCCTCACTGATAATTGTGATCCATGCCGAGGCGATCGCACCGTGTGTCGGCACGTAGTACATGTTTGCACCAATATTTCCCATCATTGCAACGATATAGATGATAGAAAGCTCCCATCGCTTATTAAATACAAACAGCATCCACATAACAAGTGAGGACAAAAAAAATAACGGCAACGATAACACCAATATACGAATATAGATGACGCTCGGTAAAAAGTCTGGTCTCACCAAAACAAGCAGTGGTCCTGCAAGCCATGCACACAATCCAACACCCGTAGAAGATATAAGCATTATGACAATGAGTTTTTTGTATCGCCTAAAAAGAAGCTGTACGGATTGTTTTTGAGATGACAATAACACTGGATACGATGCATTCATGATAAACGTCGGGATCACGAGTAGTGTTTCAAAAAATCGGTACGCAAACCCATACGTGCCAACCTCTGTTGTTGATCGTGTGAGTGTTAAGATCACGCTATCAGCGTGACTATATATGAGGTTTGCTACAAGCGTAAGTCCAATAGGGAATGAACGGATAAATAATTTTTTTATATAAAAAGCGTTCGGTTGTAGGGTAAATTTTTCTAACTTTCTTACCTGCCATAGTGCGATAAACGACGTAGCCATGCTTCCAGTCAAATATATATATGCACCTACTAACGAAGGCGCGTGGGGGACTGTAGAAAAAAAATATAACGCAATCAACCCAACAAGGCTTCCACCAACGACCGCATACATCGAGTAATCATAATGAAGATGTTTTTGAAAAACTGCATTTGTCGTCGTAATGATCGATTGAAACACTATAGACGGGGCGTATAAGACAATGCCGAGTCTCACGGCGATGGTATATCCGTCATCAACACCAATAGGAACAACTCGAAGGAATATATATGCTATACCAAGCAACACAAAAGACCACGCCGTACGTAAAAAAAACAAAGAGGGAAGTGTATGTGGTTGTTGTTCATCTGATAAATACACTGCATTGAACCCAAAATCTGCGATGATAAAAAACGCGCTCACATAGGTAACAACCTTTACAATATCACCGTACCCAAGCGCCCCAAACAATCGAGCAAGAGAAAGTGTGATAAAAAACGTGGTACCGACGCCAACTATTTTTCCAATTACTTGATACAGGACGTTTTTTGAAACCTGTATGGAAACAGGAGACTTTTTAAACCGAAGCATCATGCTCATTATTGTATCACTGCTGTTGGTTATACTCGACGCGTGTGTGACGATAAAAAGAGACCAACAAGTACAAAAAAGAGGAGCTGCCCTTGTTGGAGCGTCCACACATAGTGGTCAACCATGCCGAGTATTCCCACAGCGATAATAGCCGCTTTGTACACCAATATATCTGGGTGTGTGGATTTCATCTTTTTTTCAATGCTCTTCCAAATACCGATAAACGCCGCTATCAATCCAAAGACACCTACCAACCCAAGCTCGGATACCGCCAACAAGTACACGTTATGCACCGGTTGTATTCCAGTAAAGAACGCGAGATTTTTTTCTTTTGAGAGTATCTTTGTAAAGTTGCCAAGCCCCACACCATACAACGCGTGCTCAGTTATGACGTGTGTACTAAACGTGTTTAATTTTTGCCTCACCACAACGCTTTCGTCTATGAAACGAAGAGGTACTATATATAATGCGCCTATAATAATCCCCCCAGTAAAAAGTATTGCAAGCATCGTTGAGACGGTATGATTTTTTTTCTCTTGCCAATAGATGTGCCACCACAGAAGAAGAAATGAAACGACCATAATTGCAGCACGACTCATGGTCGTACCAAGAGCAATCAAAAAAAGGGAAATCACCCCAACAGATACTATCTGTTGGACGCGCTTTTTATATATACCAACTCCTTGGTTTACGTGTGTAACAAAAAGAAAAAGTGCGACGAGCAAATATCCTGCCAACACGTTGGAGTGAGCAAACGTACCATACGATCGTAAAAACAAACTACATGATTGAGTAAATGGCACACAAACATGAGCGCGCGCGATCAGTGGCGTGTCTATGGTAAAAAATCGTTCTCCTACAAACCAAAAAATCCCCCCTATTGAATGCTGTAGACCAAACTGAACAATTGCAATCAATGATGAAAATACAGCTCCTACAACTACCATTCGAACATATTGTTTTCGCTCAGTTTGGTGTGTGGCTATATAGAGGGTAATGAAACCAAATAACACAAGCTTGATCCATCTATACAAAGAAACCTGCCATGATATAGAGGTTGTAACATTTAACGCAATTATCGCAATACCTATACATACAGACACCATTAACGCAGTGTTTTTTCTCAAAAAAAATGTATTAATTTTCCTGCGTAGGGGATACAACTCAAAAAACCAACTAACAAGCGCAATGATAAGTAAACAGTCTGTAAAGTATATGGTTGGGGAGAGGTAATCTATGCGTCTTCCTAAAAGTTGTGCCCATGGTGGCCAGAAATGAAACCCGAGTTGTATAGGGATAGACAAAACTACCAAGCGCATCAACACTAGAGACACGGATTTTTTATCAAACCGCATACCCACATCTTACTAGAAAAGGGATTGTTACGCTTTTGGTCTCACAAGAAGGGTTCTGTTCTCACCCTCACCCGTGGATTCTGTCTCTACACGATCATCACCAGAAAGCGTCAAGTGAACGATGCGCCTCTCAGACGCTGAGAGGCGAGGGATATCCACCTCGCGACCCATAGAAACAGCACGATCAGCCGCTCGAAGGGCCATGTGCATGAGTGCTTCTTCTCTTTTTTCACGATAGTCACCTACGTTTACATAAATTTTTACCCATCGACCCAGCTCTTTTGACACAATAATTCCCAATATCGCCTGCATACTCTCCAATGTCTTGCCGTGGTATCCTATAAGTAACCCCGTTTCTTCTGTTTCGATTGCCACGCGAAAAGCATCTGTTTCATCTGTAGACACCACAACAGCACCGACCAACTCAAGTTTTTCTAAAATAGTTTCTGTGACGTGTTGAATGCGAACGTTATCTTCCATACTTACTTATTCCTTATTAATACGCAGCTGCTGCATGATACCAAAAAGTCCAAATATGTTCCAGTAGAGCGACAAGCCAAGTGGAAATTGAAATGCAAACATACCAAACATGATTGGTGTTATGAGCATCATTTGTTTCTGCATCTCTGCTGCTGTATCTGGCTTTGGCTCTTCTTTTTTATTTTCATTTTTCTTTTCCTGCTTGCCCGTCAAGGCTTTAGCGGCGGCGGGGGGCATCATGAGCTTGCTTTGCCAAAACTGCAAAGCTGCCGTAATAATTGGGATGGATAACAACCACACGCCTTGTGTCTGCCAATCTGATGGCTTCATGCCAAGGCTTAAGCCAAAAAAGGACAGATCGAATGACTGTATACGGAGCGCATTATGGTAAACAACTGCATTAATATCCGAAATGAGTTTATCAATGTTGCCACCACTCAACACTTGGTTAAACACGTTGTATAACGCAATAAGCACAGGCATTTGAACCAGAAGTGGTAAACATCCAGCCGCAGGATTGACTCCATGTTGTTTATACAAATCCATCTGGGCTTTTTGCAGTTCGGATTTATTATCTTTGTGCTTGCTGTGTAATGCGTCAAGGTGCGGCTTCAACCCTGCCATTTGTTTGGCTGAACGAAGCTGTGCACGAGTGAGAGGGTAGAGCAATAATCGTATGGTTATGGTAAGCGCGATGACAGCAAATCCTAGGGGTCCCGGTACTTGAATTGCTTCAAATGCTTTATAAAACACCATCAACAAATTGATGATTGGCCAAACAAAAAACTGATTCCAAAACGTCATTTCTACCATATGTTTTTTTGTGGTATCGGGTCATAACCCGTTTTCCCAAATGGGTTGCATCGAATTATCCGTCTTGCCCCCAAATACAATCCGTATAGTATACCATAGGTATTAACTGCTTCATATGTATATTCACTACAGCGTGGTGTAAATCGACACATAGTTCCCGTAGTCGTTCCTACTAATCTATGAAACACAGGAGCCAAAGCCCCCGTATCGAGCGAAAGAAAACGTTGATACGCACGAATGCTCAATAATACAATTTTTTTTATATCTTCCTCTCTGTTGATCTTTTCACAAGTTGTTCAATTATGGGCAGTATTGTCTCTTCAGATGGAGCTATGATTTTTTGCTCAACCACAAAAACGTATCCGTGGGCTGGCACAAAGTTTTTGTGCAATGCGTACCAAGCACCTCGTAAATATCGTTTTATTTTATGACGACCCACTGCTGTTTTTTCAACGCGCTTTGGCACTACAAATCCAATCTTGGCAGTCTTGCCTGATGGCAAGGGAAGTGAGAGAAGCTTAAAAGCCGCTTGACGGATCGCAACGCCACTACGTAACACAAGACGCATTTCTTTTCGGGATATCCTATACTGTTTTGGCAGCATACTATTGAGGAGTCACAATTATTATACCGTAAGCTTTTTGCGACCAGTGAGTCGTCGGCGCTTTAACACTTTACGGCTAATGGCTGACTTCATACGGCTTCGAAACCCATGTACTCGTTTCCTTTTTAACTTTTTTGGCTGATAAACGCGTTTTGGCATGTGTGTAGTATACCAGAAAATTTCATTATGTTGCAACACGCTTCACCCATACAGTAAATTGTTCACCCCGATCTTTATAATCCTTAAACTGATCAAAGCTTGTTGAGGCGGGGGAGAGGACACAAATTTTCCCCGTGATGGTATGGGCGTAGGCCGCCTCCACCGCATCCTTCATTGTGCGCACTTCAATCACGGTAATTGCGTGGTTGGCAGGGAGGGAGGCGGCAATTTTTTTCCCTGTCTCTCCCATAAGGATGAGTGTTTTGATTGATGAAGTTATAAGAAACTTGCCGAGGTGTTCATATGAAATGCCCCGATCAAATCCGCCAGCAATCAACGTCTCCGTCTTTGACCCTAACGCCTGTATCGCATGTATAGTCGCCTCGGGAATGGTTGCGAGTGAATCATTATAAAATAGTATTCCTTTGTATTCACCCACAGGCTCTAATCTGTGTGGGAGGGGACGAAACGTTTGTAGTCCGTGCCGCATCTTGTCTTTTGATAAGCCAAACAACGAACAGGCAAAAAGTGCCGCGGTGATATTTTCCTTGTTCCCTAAAAGCTGTGTTTCAAAAAACACACCACGGTCACGCAGGGAATATGGTATTTTTCTTGCCTTTGACTTCATTGCTATTGCCTTGGCAGCGTAGTTCTCTTGGTTATATACGACACTATCCCGTGTTCTCTGAAATAAAACAATGCGGGACTTAGCCTGTACATACGTCTCAAACGAACTGTAATAATCCAAATGTTCTGGAACGATAGAGAGGATAACTGCAATGTTTGGGCTATAGCGAATATCAGACAATTGGTGACTTGATAACTCAAATACATATATTGTTTTATCCGTCTCGCCTTCTAGATAATCAAGTGGCGGCATACCGATATTTCCCACTACGCGAACATCGATAAATTTTTGTGCCAAAAGATGTGCCACCATGCTTGTGGTTGTGCTTTTTCCTTTCGTGCCAGTCACTCCCACCACCATCGCGTGTTTTAAAGAAAAAAATATGTTTGTACTGCTGGTAACCCGCCCGCCCGCCTTACTGTAAGAAGCTACTTCGGGAAGGTCTTTGGATACACCGGGGGAACGAACAATCGTATCAAAATGCTCAAGGTGGGATAACCACTCGGTACCCGTATAAATCTTTGATACTTTAAACACTGGGGTGATTGATTTTTTGTCTGCCACAGAAATAGTTACGTCTGGATAATTTTTTACGATGTATTTATGTACACTTTCTCCTTCGCGACCATACCCTAAAAGGAGAATGTTTTTTCCGAGAATTTCATTTTTATTTTTCATACTTTTTTATGTCTTCTTTGTGATCGTTTCCACGCCGCCATCATAAGCGTGGCGTGTTCATCTGGCAGATTGTGATTATCATATATATGATCAAGCACGCGCGTAGATAGTTCGCCCACGTCTTGTTCTACAAGACACACCTCTGTCTTTATCAACAAAAGGCCCTCGGGAACTTCTCTTCCAAATCTCTTGTATGAACCTATCGAAAGCAGTAGTGCGAGCTTTGCTTCATCTGACGTTCCTACACACTCAAACGGCTTCACGGGAATAATGCCGACGAGCTCACGGATAAACCCGAGTATGAGAGGGTTAGAAAAATAATCCCTGCCAAAAATAGTGATTATTTTTTCATAGGGAACAAAAGGAAAGAGTGTTAAATACGTAAATGCACACTTGGCACACTCACCACACCACTCGTTGATGGTGCGCGACCTATTACAGCTTCGAAAAATAGGCAGTAGCGCTGTCTCAAAAGAAAACATTTTTGCAATCTGGACATCATTGAAGGCGCGCATCGCACTAAAGTACGCAATTGATGGCGTTAATGTTTCTTGTAGATGTTCACGAAACAGATTTTCATATCGCAAGGACTTAGAGTATTGATGGTTCACCTCCACGCCCTTATACACAACATTTCCCTCATTTGCGCTTTGTTCATTTGCTACAATCACATTTTCATACCCAAAAAGTGCGGCAACGGTGACACCAACAAAAGAAAGAAGCGCTGAAAACGGCGTATGGCCATTTAAATATCCCTGACCGTTTAGCTTGATAAGCTTAGGATCTATCGTGCGGGTGACAACGAGGGGACTGTCTAGTCCAAGAGCCTGAATTGTCTTTTCTGCTGCAAGAGAAGGATTAATAACAAGGGGTTTGATTGATCGATGACTTTTGGTCAATAACGACAGGAGTAGTGCCGAGTCTTTACCTCCACCAACCAACACAAGATCAATTGCTTTGGTAGAGATTTCTACAGGAGAATTTTCACCAGACTTCGTTGATCGGATTGCAAAAAAATTATCAATCGTAAAGTCTATCGTATTTACATAATAAAATTCACCCAAACCGTGGAGAAATAAACTTTTAAAAAACGATATGTCCGTGGTCGTTAATGCTCCTGCTTGAACAAGCAATTCTTGCGGACACGCGAGCTTCCAATAGCTGATAGCCTCAACCATACCAAGTTGAAACAAAAAAGGTTCAACGAGAGAAAGCTCAATCTTTGACGGACAAGGGAAACGATATGTGGACTCAAATGTACTATCTGGCTCTAAGAGGTACGTGTATACAACCACGAGTTCATTGCCTGTCTGAGCCATTTTATAGGATGTATACACAAGCCTCGGGTGACGTTCTCGTAATTTTTCTACCATCATCTCCTCTATTGTATCAAAGCCGCATCTCTCTTGACAAAACTCGCCGTGTTTCGTAGGATGTGGATAACTTTTCCACACTGCTTCTTGCCTCAATTATTATGGATCATATACGTATTTGGAAATCAGTTCTTGCTGAAATAGAGCTTTCTGTCTCAAAGGCCACATATCAAACACACTTTGCCCACTCACAGCTTTTATCAACAGATGGCGACGTGATGTCTGTAGGATTCCCAAGCCCCATCATGCGCACGTTGGCAGAAACACGCTACTACAGCCTCATTAAAAGCATCCTCGACAACAAAATAGGACGAAACACGAGCCTTGTATTTTCTGTACTACCCAAGAAAGAAACACCGTCTTCTATGGGGCCGCTATTTTCACAGACCGCTGAGGCTCAAACACCCACAGCCGCATCTGTTGCACGAAGATACCACATAAGCCCAGATTTGACGTTTGATAATTTTGCTGTGTCCACGAGTAACCAACTAGCGTATGCCGCCGCCACAGCAGTCGCCAAGAGCCCGAGCACTGCGTATAATCCGCTCTTTCTTTATGGTGGGGTAGGGGTAGGAAAAACTCACCTTATGCATGCAATTGCAAACAGCATGCTCGCCAAAGGCAATCTTCGGGTGGTCTACTGTATGGGAGAGGAGTTCTTAAACGAAATTATTGAGGCAATCCAAACCAAGACGGCACGCCAGTTTAAACAAAAATACCGAAGCGCACAACTATTGATAGTAGACGATGTCCAGTTTATCGCCGGCAAACAAACTGCTCAAGAAGAGTTTTTTCACACATTCAACGCAGTGCTTCGTGAGGGCGGACAAATTCTGCTTTCGTCAGATAGACCGCCACATGAAATTTCTCGCCTTGAAGATCGCCTGCGTAGCAGATTTGAGGGTGGGCTTATTGTTGATATTTCACAGCCCGACTTTGAGCTTCGCGCCGCAATTATCAACATCAAGGCGGTTATGCTCGGTCTTACTATGCCCAACGACTGTGCGCAGCTTATCGCCGCAAATATCATGGATGCTCGAGCAATAGAGGGGTTCTTGCGACGCCTGACAACGATGAGTGCGTCTAAAAGCGAACCAATCACACCTGAGATGATCTCTAGCATCCTTAATACCAAGCCTCTCTCTGCTGGACAAGCAAACAAATCAACCAAGCGAGTCAATCCACAGGAACTGTTGGATGCTGTGGCGTCATACTACGAAATCAAGTCAACACAGCTTAAAGGTCCCAAACGCGACAGGCCAATAGCAAGACCTCGACAGGTCTTTATGTACATAGCCAAAACAGAGCTAGGACTCACGTATCAAGACATCGGGGGGCTACTAGGAGGGCGTGACCATACAACTATAATGCACGGAGTTGACACAATTACAAACGAACTGTCCACAAACGAGCACTTAAGAAATGCAATGATGGGGATAAAACAAAAACTATGGGTCTAAATCTTTTTAAGTTTTCCACTTTTCCACAATTGACCCCATTTTATCCACATAGTTGTCCACAAATCTCGCGCGCTTTTAACCGCTTTTTCCACAGCGTGCTTTTGTGTTGTTTTCCCGTCATTGACACACAAACTCAAAAACCATACACTTTTCCACGCCCATTTCTAACTACTACTACTATAAAAATTACTTATTAAACAACCAAACCATGAACATACAAGTACTGCAAGAGAATTTTATGAAGGGTTTATCCCGCGTAGGGAGAGTAATTCCTCCAAGACCACAATTGCCGATATTACAAAACATTCACCTGAAGGCAACCAAAGATGGTATGGAGATGATTGCCACAAACATGGAGACGACCATAACAATATGGATTGGTGGGAAAACACAAAAAGAAGGAGAGGCGTGTGTGCCAGCGAGGCTTCTTACAGAGTTTATTTCTACACTCCCACAAGCAGCAGTTACAGTATCCCTAGACGACGGGAGCCTAACTGTGTCTTGTGGTACGTACAAAGCAATAATTCCAACAGCGCCAGTGGCTGAATTTCCACAGACGCCAGTTTTTGTAGAAAAGGAAAGCACGAAAACGGACAAAAAACTGTTTGTAGATGCTGTTTCTTCTGTTTTGTTTGCTGCCGCATCGGATGAGGGGCGACCAGTACTCACGGGAATAAAAGTAAAAAAAGACGAGGAGGGGATAGTTCTTGCAGCAACGGATGGGTACAGGCTCTCAGTGCGACACGTACGAACGGCGTTGGCCCTTGAAGAAGGCGTGGTTATACCAGCGCGTGCCCTCTTAGAGGTTGTGAAGATGTGCCAAGAGGAAAAAGAGGACCAAGAGCTTAGAGTCTCCAATCTTGACGATAAACAGGTTGGGTTTAAAATTGGAGAGTCGGCGCTTTTTACCCGCCTTCTTTCCGGAGAGTACCCTGCTTTTGAGAGAATAATTCCGAAAAGCTTCACAACGAGAACTTTGGTAGATAAAGAGCTTCTGCTTCATGCAGCGAAATCAGCAGCAATCTTTGCTCGTGACAACGCAAATATCATAAAGCTTGAGTTTGGGAAGCAAAAAATTACTGTTTCCGCAAACGCGCCGCAAACAGGAGAAAATACTATAGAGGTGGACGCAAAGATCGATGGCGACGGGGGAGAGATCGCATTCAACTCCCGATTTCTTATAGAGTACCTGTCAAACGTGACAGAGGAAGAGGTATTGTTTGAGATGACAGGAGCCTTAAATCCGGGAGTTTTTAAGTCTCCTAAAGACGAAGGCCAGCTTCATATTATAATGCCTGTACGGATTAGCGGGTAAAAGCATGACCCCTATTCTTGTTCTGTAGGCGGTGGTATTAATGAGTATCCTGTTGAGTAGGCGGAAAGAAAGTAATCTTTATTTGTAATTGGGAAATACCAACGCTCATAAATAATTTGTGAGTCGGGGTTTGCAAGAACCGCCATTCCTCGTGTAAGGCTTACAAAGAGATTAAATCCAAGGGGCGAATAAGGACCATAAAGCACCAAGTCTGGTTTTTGAAAATTTTCATACACCTCCGAAAAAGGTGCGCTTGGCAATACGGGCTCAATAATTAAAGAAACAACCTCGTCTTTATTCAAATATACGGAAACGCTTCTTTCTTTATCTAATGACGGATACTCCTGTATTAATGAACCATCAATTATTGTCGCCTTAATTGGTTTTCCAAGAAAATCGTCAACAATAGACTTTAGCGTTTTCCCCGGAATAAGTGAGCGATAAGAAGATTGTTGAATTGATAAGGGGAGTTGTTGGGTTTTTGGTGTTGAGCTGCGAGGAACGAAAAACCAAATCCCCAAAAGAATCGCAATTATTACAACAATAATTATTTTTAGTTTTATTGGCATGTTGAAAACATATTTTGCATAAAAGAATATCCCTTTTCACATTTTTGTTTAAGAAGCGGGTCTCCAATCATATACATGCCTGCCGCTTCAGCGAAGGTTTCTGATGGCCACTCGGTCCATCCATAAGTTCCAAGAGGACCACAATAGCCTTTAGCAAGATAAGAATTATAAATATTTATCTTACTATATTGTATTTGATGTGCTAATTCATGCGCAATAAGACGGGCCAGAGATCGGGTAGAGGAAGCAGAAAAGGCGCCATCATAGAAAAAAATATACCCAGGCTTAGCACTGGGCGCCCACGCCCAATACCCGCTTGAACTCGTTGTATTAAAAGCCGTGAAGTTAACGGCGTTGGCAGGACACCCAAGAATGCACGAATAAAGTCCAATTTGGGGGTACGCTTTAAGAGCTGTGTTCATTTTGTCTTGTTGCGAAGAGTTAAATTGATATGATTTTTTGTTGTCTGGGGCGCTGGTTCCGGCGCCATATTGTATACACGCATTCGGGCTTTGTTTGATGGGACCAAAATCAGGAACAGGAAAATTTCTATTGTCTTCATGAAATTCTTCGCCCTTAGATTGTAGAGACGCTAAAAGCGCGCTCATTTTTTGCGTCATTGATAGTTGTGGGATGTTTAAAAACGACGGGAACACAAAAAGAATAACAATTGCGGCAATGATGACAATGGAGAGCAGCAGCGGCAGATCCTCTGAGAGCGGCAAAGGAATAGCCGCTGCACGCCGAGACGCGTGAAGCTGTCTTGCGATCGACGGGCCCGCAAAGGCAAAGCCCACAAAGCGGTCAAAGATGTTTGCAAGGGCATCCCCCCCCAAAGACCCAAGAGATCCAAGCCCTACAGAGGGAAGCCACGCTTTAGATTTTTTGCCTTTTTCTAAAAGACCGTTTCCTAGGTGCCATGGCATGATGGCTGGTCCTAAAAACGAAAACCCTTTTGGCGCATTACTACTTGCCCGTGCCAGTTCTAAATATTCATACACATTGTCCTTGGTTCCTGCGGCAGTTGCGTAATTAAGGGGGCCGCGAAAAATACTGCCAAACACATCGCCAAATACGGCGGTTGGTTGTGACAGAGAGGGCTTCTCATTTGACCCTTTTAGTATGTTTTGTGTTACGTATCCAAAGACAGAAGAGTGGATGAAGTTTTCTCCTAATCTGTCAGCTAGCTGGTTAGCGTTTGTCAGAACTGATCGAAGAGTGCCGTTTATTTTTTCTTTCAGTATTATTTCTCGAAGTGGCTCGCCTATAAGAGAGAGTATGCCGTCAGCTGCCTGCTGTGCCCCTTTTATAGCTCCTTTGGCACTTGAGTTTGAGAAGAATGGACCTTTCACACGAAGGCTTGTTGTTTCAAGGGTGGAAAGAGTGTTAGCTGTTTGTGCCAGCTTTACTGCGTGGACAGAAATATCAGACAACACAGCCGTGTCACTGGCGTGTACAAATGCGTCCACAACCACATCTGGGCGAACCAAATCTGGATGGGTAAAAAGGGTGGTGAGCGCCTCTTTTTCTGTTTGGGTGTCTCTCCATGACCCCAAGATTGTCTTGGCACCAGAAGAATCGATTGATTTCCCCAAGTCGGTAGTCTCCACGCCAAGCTCACCAGCAACTTCTTTGAAGAATCGTTGGTGTGCCTCTTGAGACGATTGCTCTTTGGATGACTTTGAAAGAGCTCTATCTACGACAGAACCCATGCGCTTCTCATCGACTGGGCCATTTGCGCGAGAGCTGTACTTTGAGACGAGCGTGTGTATAAATTCTTGCCGTGTTTGTTTTCGTGAGACAAGCCTTGCTTTTGTTTCCGTTCGCAGCGTTTCAAAAGCGAAGCGCTCAAGCATTGCGGTGTCACGGGTTTGTTTTTCATCACGGATGATGTCTGGTGTTTGTGAGGAGAACGCTGGAAGCTCTAAAAGCCGACGCTTTGTTTGAGAAAAAATTGAAATCAACGTGTTTTTGAGCGCCTCATCACTCTCAATGGTCGCGTCTGCCAAATCTTTTGAGTGTTGAGAGAGGAGCGTGCGTGCGTATTCATATTGTCCTACAGCGACCATCGCCTCTTCGTTTGTGATCGCATCCGATTGTAAATCAGAAAGGAGGTTGTCTATAAACTCACCCAATCGTTGTTCGTTTGCCATATGTTTTAGGTAACCGTTTCAACAGTAAAAACAGGGCGATTTGTTGCCGGTATTGGTGCTATTTCTGTTGGTTTTTTCATCGTTTCTTGTGGTTTGGTGGTGACCAATGCGTGTTCTTCAGGACTTGCCACGACACGCATTGCTGCATGAGCGGGTCCCGCAAAAAATAATCCCTGACCGACGTCTGCTGAAAGAAGGAGGTGTTTTTCTCCTTCAGACAGGAAAAACACATCCGCAATTTTTTCAATCGCAGCGGTTGATTGCTTGAGAAGTATCTGCATGCTGCTGTTTTGGATGATTGCAGTACCCATGTCGGTGGCCAAGAAATCCTCGACGTCTTGGGTGATGGTCGTCATACCAAGGTAATATTTACGTGCGCGTTTGGCTATGCTATAGAGAAACGCTGCGGAGTCTTGATATTTCATCAGATACCACGCCTCATCAACGATAAGAAGTCTGCGTTTTTTGTCGTGACGAATTTTGTTCCAGATGAAATCAAGAATCAGAAACATGGCAATTGGTCTGAGTTCATCTTCTAGGTCGCGAATAGAGAATATGGTTAATTGGTTTCGAATAGCCACATTGGTTTGTTGGTCAAAAATTCCTACTAAGCTCCCGCGTACAAATTTCTCAATGCGGTCAGCTAGGCCCTTTGCGAGCACCTCTTCCATCCCAACAAGTGTTTTATACAAATCTTCCATCAGTGGCGGTTCCTTTTTATGTGTTTCTGGGTCTGGGGTAATTCCTTTTTGTTTGTAGGTCAAAATAAGCGCCCGATCAAGAAGTGCGTCCTCTGATGGTGTGAGTTTGCCCATGACGACACGAAAAAATCCATGAAGGGAGAGTATTTTTTGACTCAGTTCTCCCGCGTCAGCATCTTGGCCAGCCAAGAGCGCTAAATCAAATGGATTTAATTTTGTTTGCGAGCCAAAGCGAAATCGTATGTATTCGCCACCCATAGCAAGGGCGAGTGCCTCATATTCGTTTTCTGGATCAAGAATAATAACTTCTGTGTCAAACATCATAGAGCGCATCACTTCAAGCTTGACCATATACGACTTTCCCCCGCCGGATTTTCCAAAAACAACCGCGTTGGCGTTCTCTAAAGTGAATCGGTCAAAGATGATTAACGAATCGTTGTGCTCGTTTAGTCCATACAAAATTCCTTCGTTTGCAGTGAGCTCCGAGGTGGTAAAGGGAAATGTCGTAGCCAAGGACGTTGTGTCCATGTTTCTGGTGATGACTAATCGATCCTTACCCATCGGAAGGGTGGTTTTAAATCCTTCCTCCATCTGTAGTACTGCCTTTTTAGTGACGATAAGAAGAGACCCTAGCGTCGCCTCAACCTGATTGGTGGTTTTATCCAGATCTTCCTTGCTTTTGGCTGGGATCGTGATATAGAGCGCAAACTGGAAAAATCGTTCAGACCCCTTGGCTAATTCTTGCTGCAGCCCTAACGCATCCTCAAGCGCCACTTGGATTGATGGCTCTATGACGCGACCACGCTTGAGGTCTGACTGGATGGTTGCTTCCATCTCACCGACTTTTCTTTTGAGACTTTCAAGCACCTCCTCAGATCGAGTCGGGTAGATATACATAGAAATATTGAGCGTATGGTTAAACGAGATGAGCGGTTCGAGCCAATTGGCCGACACAAATCTTGGATACCCAGCGGTAAATAGCGTGCGGTAATGCCAGTCACCAATGGTTACGTCGTTAAAGTCCACCTCTATGGCGGGCGGAGATATGACGTCAAGAATGGATATTGGCCCCTCCGCTACCGTTGTGGTGATCGACACCTTGTGATCTGTAGGAGTTTTCGTAAAGGTTCCAAGAAGCGATGTCAAAACGGCATTATTTGACATGTGTCTCCTTTTTGGCGACCAGACGAGAAATATCAGGGGTTGGTGATCCTGCGTTGTATGCTGCAAAGTAGAGTTTAATTAATTGCTCTGTGGAAAGCTGCGAAGCCCTCAGCCCCACACGCGCCAAAAGTCGCACTAAGTGGTCTTTTTTTGGAAGAAGCACAGTCTCCGCGCGGTCTAAGATATATTTTTTCTCAAACGGGAGCCCTGATTTGTGTGAGCTAAACAGCGCAGAGGCTGAGATACCGAGTTCTACAGAGGTAAATGGTAAGACAACATAGAATTTTTTGTCGAGGACTACTTTTTCTTTGACCATAGATGAAACGAACGCTCTATAACTATGGATACTTTTTTCTAACTTGGGATTTTTTTGTGTTTTTTCTTTTTCTTCAAGGAGTCCTAGGTACGCTGATATGTCCTTGTGTATCGTTTGGATAATCAGCTGAATGGGAAATGAGAGTGAATTTAATAGTCCTGCATAGGAATATATGATGGCGTCTTGTTCTTGTTCTGAAAGTAGTCCAAAGTTAACGGCAGTGGTTGCGATAACGAGTGCGACTGATCCATCAGCAAACAATACAAGATCACGATCCACGTCAGCAATCTCTGTGAAGAGTTGTGTGCTTGAGCGTATTGGTGAAACAGTGTTTGCCATAGGCTACATTACATGGGCGGCTTGCCGAATATGTCTTGCGCGAGTTTTTCGCGTGTAACTTGTTTTTGACTTTTGGCGATAATCTCAAGCGCTGGCACAACCGAACCGTTTAAGGTCACCTGCACACGGTCAAAGGTGTATCGTCCGCGCGGATCTTCAATTTCGATAAGATATACGCCGTTGGGGAGTGGTGTTGACGCTGCAAGCTGACCAAGTTTATTGGTTTTTAAGGCCCTCATCGGTATACCATCAGTGTTTGTTACCGTGATAAGAATTGCTGGGAGGAAATCGCCAGAGTCGTCTTTCACGATGCCCGTGACGACGTTTGGAACACTGGTAAATCGCGGTATGCCCGCTCGAACACCAGCGTCAACAGAGTTAAAAGGTCTCACCGTGGGTACGGTGTTTGTTTGTGTGGCAGGTGGCGACAAGACTGGTGGCAGCGTTGTATTTTCTATTTTGCGCTTGAGCGCGATAAGCTCATCTTCTGTATGTGTTTTATCTTGTAGGACATCGGTTAATTGTTTTTGTAATTCTAGGACGCGTTCATTCGCGATGTTTTTGGTCGCGAGTTGATTTTGAAGCGCTACTATAGACGCTTCTAATTCTAGTACCTTGCTGTTGTCGACCACAGGAACAATTGGAGCCTCAGTGTGGGGTATGGGCGTTGGTTCTGGTGGTTTTACACCTGTTACGGATTTTATTTGGGTTGACGACACCCGTGTGTTTGGTGGCGCATAAATATGTGAGACTGATGGTTGTGTGGGCGGCATTTTTGAGATTTTTGGAGCTGCGATAATCGGTGCGTGACCCTTTTGCCAAATATATTGCGTCGGACTATAAATACTTTTGAAAAAAGAAAATACCCAGACATCCATAGGTCTTTCTTCAATTGGTACGAACGCAAACCCAACACCTAGCAGCGCAAATGCTGTTGCTAAGGGCCACGTGAAGAAAAAGGGTAAAGGAAGTTTGTAAAAAATAATTGCTAATACACCACCAGCACAAAGATACCCAAATTGTTTGAGTGTCATGTCTCCTATGAGACGAAACTGAAAAGTGGTAACGTTTTGCGGAACTGGATGCTGTTCCATATATATCCATTGTAGGAATGGTGGGGACTGGTGACAAGGGGCACAAAGCGCATCAGGACCGTGAAAACTTGTGTTTTCGTGTTTTCACGAACGCAGAATTTTTTCATCTTATGATAAGATGGATACATGGAAAAGGGAGTTGTTTTACTAGAGCTTACCAATAGTCGCGATAGCGAAGAAAAGCCGCTTGCCATGGAGCAAGTATTCGCGGCTCTTGGGGGCAAATCACATGTTGGATTTATCGATTGGTTGATGGGTAAACGAGCAGTACATACCTATTTTAGTTTTGAGATAGTCGCGGTAAACAGCCAGATACATTTTTTCGTCGCGGTTCCTGAGGAAAAGCGCGCATATATTGAAGGACAGCTTACTGCACAATACCCCAGGGCCATGCTTTCCCCTGTTTTAGACTATGCCGAGCATTTTTTCTCGTTGCCGCACGCGACAGGACAGATAGTCCTAGGGAATAGTTATTACTATCCATTAAAAACATACAAAGATTTAAAAGATGTGGATATTTTAGCAAGCCTTCTTGGGCAAATTACTAAGCTTCCAAAAGCTCAAGCAGTTGCTTTGCAGCTTTGTATCACCCCAGCGGGGAATGGTTGGCAGCGCCATGGCGCGGGCATTATCGCAGCTGGCGTGCCGGACTCGTCGTCTACAACAGGGCGAACAAAAACGCATCCACACGCACGAATCATCGAACAAAAATTAGCCCAAGTTGGGTTTCAGACTACATTTCGTATTATAGGCGTAGGACAAACAGTGCACGAAGCAGAAAGCTTGCTCCATAGCATAGCAGGGACACTGGGTGTATATACGTTGGGTGAGGGAAATACACTCGCTATTCATGAGCCGTCATATTTTCAGAAAAAAGGATTTGAAAGGGGATTTATAGACAGAAGTGGACAATCCGCACCAAGCGGACAGATAGTAGGAAACGCAGAGCTCGCATCGTTATGGCATCCCCCAGGATTAGGACTCTCGATGATCAAAAACATCCAGTGGGGCGCACGACTTCTGGGTGAACCACCGGCCAATTTACCCATTGCGACAGACGATGAATCTGAAAAGGCAAAGATTAACTTTTTTGCACGCACGGAATACAAAAACGCAGTGACGACGTTTGGTGTCCATAAAAATGATCGTCGTAAGCACCTTTATATTATCGGCAAAACTGGTACCGGTAAGTCAACCCTTATTGCCAACATGGCGATAAACGATATGAAAAACGGAGAGGGAGTAGCGGTCATAGACCCGCACGGAGATCTCACAGACATACTCTTAACCTACGTGCCGTCTCATAGAATAAATGACGTCGCGTATTTGGATCCTGCTGATATAGAGCACCCGTTCCATCTCAATCCCTTAGAGGTCAAAAATCCAGCATATAGAGAATTAGTGGCATCTGGAATCGTGTCGATATTTTATAAGCTGTATCACATGAGCTGGGGTCCACGGCTTGAGTATATTTTACGAAATACGATTTTGACGCTTACCCACGTACCAGATTCTACATTTTTGGATATTCCAGAGATTTTGACTAACGAGAATTTCAGGGCAAAGGCGATTGAAAAACTTGATGACAGGGTACTGAAGAACTTTTGGGTAAATGAATTTAATAAGATGTCGCCACAGATGCGGAGCGAGAGTATATCGCCAATTTTAAACAAGGTTGGGCAGTTTTTGTCATCTCAAACCATACGAAATATCGTCGGTAAGCCGCATTCAACTATTGATTTAGAGAATATGATGAACGAAGGAAAGATCATCCTTGTTAATTTGTCTCAAGGCAAGCTTGGAGAGGATAGCAGCGCGCTGCTTGGGGCTATGCTTATTACCAAAATTCAGCTAGCCGCTATGAATCGCGTGTATATAGAAGAAGAAAAACGCAGAGATTTTTATCTGTACGTCGATGAATTTCAAAACTTCGCAACACAGTCGTTTATCAAAATTCTCTCAGAGGCGAGAAAGTATAGATTAGACCTGACCCTTGCCAATCAATATGTAGGTCAAATTGATGAAGATGTGCAAAAAGCGATTTTTGGCAACGCTGGGTCACTCATTTCATTCTCCGTTGGTGCGGCTGATAGTCGCATGCTTTCCCGCGAATTTGGCGAGCGATACAAGGAAGATGAGCTCGTATCACTTGGTAATTATCAAATAGTCCTAAAGCTCTCAATAGACAACCAAACATCACCGCCCTTTTCAGCGACAACCCTACCACTTCCTCGATCCGTCAACCAAAATAGGGAGAAAGTCGTGCGCGGGAGTCGTCAACGATACACAAAAACGGTACAATTTTCTTCTTGACACCAGATTGATCAAATTGTACAATTTGACTAGTTATGATAAAAACAATATCTGCATATGAGGCGAGGAAAAACTTTGGGGAGCTAATGAATTTAGCGTATTACAAAGATTATGAAATTATTGTGGAAAAAATGGGTAAACCTATGATTAAAATCACTAAAGTTGCACATGCAACAAGCAAAGCAGTTTCTAGATCTGAAATAATGGCGAAATATTTAGGAGTCTGGGATGCGCACAACTCAAAAGAAATAGTAACATCTGCTAAATTTTTTAGAAAAAGTTTTAAGATATTTAATTAACATGGGACTTCTTCTCGATAGCGATGTCATTATCGATCATTTAAATAATAAGAGCGTGTATCTTTCTTCAATTATAAATGTCTCAAAAGATGATTTGTTTATAAGTGTTATCACGTGGTCTGAGATTGTTTATGGCATCAGAAAATCAACAAATTCGAATATAGCTTTTCGCTACTTTAGCGACTTTCTTATTGAGCTGAATATTGCGATATTGGAATTTGATCAAAAAATAGCTGATAATTTTATATCGTCGAAAATTGCTTTAGAGAAAAAAGGATTGAAAATAGGAGATTTTGACTTAATAATTGGATCAACTGCTTTAGTAAATGATCTTGTATTAGTTACAAAAAATCGTAAGCATTTTAGTAGAATTTCGGATATTACATTGTATTCTAATAGTTAACCTGCATTATGAACATTGTATTTTTTGGTGGTGCGTTTAACCCGCCGCATTTAGGTCACCTTCTGATTGCACAGCAAGTATTGGACTTTACGAGGACAGATCAGGTGTGGCTGTTACCTAATTATGGACAAATCCCCCCAAAGATTAATGTGGCATCTGCCAAAGATCGTCTTTTGATGACAAAGCTGTTGGAAACGAAACGAATAAAAATCTGTGATCTAGAGATTGTGCATAAACTCTCTGGTGACACGATTGATTTGTTGCCATTTCTACCAAAAGAGCATACCTATCATTTCTTGATTGGAAGTGATTGGCTTGGTCGTATGGATGAGTGGGGCGATTGGCAGACTCTTGTGAAGAAATTACCTTTTTATGTATTTCCACGACAAGGGTATGAACAGCCGACTCTTCCTAAAGGAATGAGTGCGATAGATTCTCCATTATTGACGACAACAAACACATCCTCAACCAAAATTCGAGAACGTATTAAAAAGGGTCTTTCGATTGATGTATTTGTACCTGCTGGTGTTGCGGAATACATCGCTGACCACGCGCTCTATAGAGGTTGATAGGCCAGAATTTGCTTCTGGCGATATAATAGCCTATAATAGATTTTACTATGTCAGCAGAGAAGCCAATTAAGGTTATTCAAAAGAATCAAGTAGAGCCTCCTAAGGTTCCGAAGGCTCCCACAATAGACAAACAGACCGAGATTGATATTAATCGTAAATTTGGTTTTTTAGATGAAAAACCTACGAGGTTAATTTCTCAGAGATAATCGAGAGGCTTGTTGTCGATATTCATACCTCTATTTTTACCTAAAGCAGAAGTCTACACACAGTGTCGTCTTGGCCATGTACTTTATAAAATTCTCGACTCATAACGTGCCCGCCTAGAAAACCATTTGGTCCATAAAATCCACTATATTTAGGATACTCCTCATGTGAAACAAGGGCATTTTCTACTATAGAAGTTACCATTTCCTTCTTGTGGTATTCTTTTTGTAAAATCCAGTACTGTTTGTGTTCCAAGCCATTTATAGCCATTTGTAATAAAAGTAAGCAGGTTCGCTTGCTTGCTTTTCCTAAATGATAAACCGCTTTACTTCCCCAGTTAATTTTACCATCTGCTCCCGCATATTTGAGATAATAATTTCTATTTTGACGTTCTAACCCACCTTACTTAGATCCCCGTCCCGTCAGGGCGAGGGATGGAGTCAG